>VMHT01172198.1_pt1 | contig 73821 bp, 60 predicted proteins | sample 4693611 | NCBI WGS metagenome assembly VMHT01 (sample SAMN12280063, study PRJNA550983) | marine metagenome | isolation source: seawater sampled from same location over 5 years 0.02-0.2 micron viral filtrate | place: USA: collected off the coast of southern California halfway between the port... ...
GGCCAGCATGGTAGCTAATGCGTTTACCCAAAGTATCCGACCCCTTTTAGCCAAATTTGGTATCGAAGCGCCGGACATTCGTCTGGATGGGCTGGCCATCGACAGTCGTCAGGTGACTCCACGCCATGGATTTATCGCGCTTAAAGGTCATGAGCGCGACGGCCGCGACTTCATCCCACAGGCCATCAGCCTGGGAGCCAAGGTGATTCTGGCGCAAACTGACGACAGTGAAGCCCATGGTGCAATGGAAATGCGTGGTGGCAGCGTCATCGTTCATCTGTTTGAGCTGCCGGTAATGTTGTCGTCACTGGCTGCCGCGTTTTATGATTACCCAGCCTCTAAACTGGACTCAATTGCGGTGACCGGTACCAACGGCAAAACCTCGGTGGTACAGCTTATCAGCCAGATCACTTCGTTGCTGGGCACCCGCTGCGCCGCTATCGGTACGCTGGGTAGTGGGGTCTATGAGGGCGCCTCGACTCAGTGGACCCCGTCGCCGGCCGACAACACCACGCCCGATGCAATCGCCATGCAGGCACTGTTGGCAAACTTTGTGCTTCACGAAGTGCGTCAGGTTGCCTTTGAGGCCTCTTCCCATGCCATTGTCCACGGCCGGTTAAGCCAGGTAAAAACTGATATCGCGGTGTTTACTAATTTGTCCCGGGACCACCTGGATTACCATCATAGTATGGAAAATTATGCAGCCGCTAAACGGGGGCTGCTCAGACAACCGGGCTTGCATTCGCTGGTAGTCAATATTGATGATCCGGAAGCCCAAAACTGGCTGGATAAGGCGCCCGAAACCACAGAGCGCGTTTTGACCAGTATGGAGCCTGATGAGCCCCGATTGCCTGAATATCGCCATTGTTTGGCCACAAATGTTCAATACCATCAGGCTGGTGTGCAATTTACCTTGCAAACCAGCTGGGGCACCCATGAAGTAAATATTCCGCTGTTGGGCGCCTTTAATGTTCGTAATGTGCTCAGTGCGGTGGCAGTGGCTTTGGTTCAGGGCGAAGCTTTTGACCGGATTATACAGATCCTGCCCCTATTGAAGCCGGTAGACGGGCGTATGGAAGTGTTTGAATTTAACCGCCATGCAAATGTAGTGGTGGATTATGCCCATACGCCCGATGCGCTGGAGAAGGTACTGCAAAGCGCTCGTGCGCATACCAGTGCCAGGGTGTGGTGTGTGTTTGGTTGTGGCGGTGACCGCGATAAGGGTAAGCGTCCTTTAATGGGGGCCGCGGCTGAGCAAAGCGCCGACCATATCGTGATAACCAATGACAACAGCCGTTCTGAATCACCGCAGGCCATCGCCGATGATATTCGTACCGGGCTGAGTCAGCCCGGCCAGGCGGTTTTTGTAGAAGAGCGCGAAGCGGCGGTTCGTTATTGTCTGGATAACGCGCAGCCGGAAGATTTGATTCTCGTGGCCGGCAAAGGTCATGAGGAATACCAGATAATTGGCGATACCAAAAACAATTATAATGAGCGCGCCGCCATCGCGCGGCTGCAAATGGAGTACAACACATGATAACCACCACGCTGTCATGGATAGCGCAGAATGTGGACGGTCAGTTACACGGTGACGATAAGACGGTCGCAGGGGTAAGTACCGACACCCGTAATATCGCGCCGGGCGATGTTTTTATTGCGCTGACCGGGCCGAATTTCGATGGCCATAAATTTCTGGCCCAGGCCGAAGCTGGCGGCGCCAGTGCGATTATTGCCAACGCGCCGGTGGCAACCTCCCTGCCGGTCATTACCGTCAACAATACCAGCGAGGCATTAGGCCAGCTTGGCGCAGCGGTTAAAGCCAGCGTGGCACCTAAAACCGTCGCCATCACCGGCAGCAGCGGCAAAACTACCGTCAAAGAAATGACCGCTTCAATTCTATCGCGGCGGGGCAGCGTTCTGGCTACCCAAGGCAATTTTAATAATGAAATAGGGGTACCTTTATCGTTGCTGCGCCTTGAGGCGGGCCACGATTTTGCGGTGCTGGAGCTGGGTGCCAATCATCTGGGCGAAATTGCCTATACCACCGATCTGGTAAAGCCGGATGTGGCTACCATCGTTAATGCAGCAGCTTCACATCTGGAAGGCTTTGGCAGTCTGTTCGGGGTAGCTCGGGCCAAAAGTGAAATCTTCAGAGGGCTGGACAGCGATGGCGTGGCAATCGTCAATGGCGACAGTCAGTTTGCCGATTTCTGGCAGGGTAAGCTCAAAGATAAGACGGTGCTCACCTTTGCTCCGGATCAGAAGAAACCGGCCGATTTTTACGCTGAAGATATTTCTTTAGGACTTGACGGGTGCGCCGAATTTCAGATGATTACACCTCGCGGGACCGCAGCGGTGCAACTGGCTATCCCGGGAACCCATAATGTGGGTAATGCGCTGGTGGCCGCAGCGCTGGCAATGCAGGTTGGCGCCACGCTTGAAGATGTGTGTGAAGGCCTGCGGGAAATGGCTCAGGTCAAAGGCCGGCTGAACGTGAAAAATCTCACCAGCCAGGTGCGCCTGCTGGACGATACCTACAATGCGAATGTGGCTTCGGTAAATGCCGCCATTGATACATTGTCTTCTTTTAGTGGCGTTCGGGTGCTCGTGCTTGGCGATATGGCCGAACTGGGCGAACAGGCGCGTTATTACCATGAACAGGTTGGCGACTATGCCCGTCACAAAGGCATCGATTATTTGTTGACCTTAGGGGTGTTAAGCCAAAGTGCCAGTACGGTATTTGATGACCGGGGCCAGCATTTTTATGAAGTAGATAATCTGGTGAGCAATCTGTTGAGCCGGGTGGAAAATGAGCAGCGTGATATTTCAATTTTAATTAAAGGATCACGAAGTTCAAAAATGGAAAGAGTAGTTCAGGCCCTCGAGGTATCCCCGCTGGGAAAGCTTGAGCGCCGTCGGGAGCGTATTGCATGTTAATTTGGCTGGCTGAGTGGTTAACCCAGTTCGAAACAGGATTTAATGTTTTCTCGTATCTGACGATGCGCGCAATTTTAAGCACCCTGACGGCGTTATTGATCGCTATTCTTATTGGCCCGAAAATGATTCGCGCGTTGCAGCGTATGCAAATCGGCCAGACCGTACGCGATGATGGCCCCCAAAGCCATTTATCCAAAGCCGGAACCCCCACCATGGGCGGTTTATTAATACTGGCTGCGGTTATTGTCAGTATTTTGCTGTGGGCCGATTTAACCAACCGCTACGTGCTGGTTACCTTGTCGGTTATTATCGGTTACGGCATCATCGGTTTTGTGGATGATTATCGAAAAGTCATTCGCAAAGACTCCAATGGATTGATTGCCCGCTGGAAATATTTCTGGCAGTCGGCTATCGCTATCGGCGTGGCCGGGTATCTGTATGCTACCGCCGCCACGCCCGCGGAAACCGCCTTGTTAGTGCCGTTTTTCAAAGAGGTTTTCCCGCAGTTGGGGCTGGCCTACATGATGATTGTGTATTTTGCGCTGGTAGGCACCAGCAACGCGGTGAATCTGACTGATGGTCTTGACGGCCTGGCCATTGTTCCGACTATATTAGTGGCCGGGGCCCTGGCGATATTTGCCTATGTGACCGGCAACACTAACTTTGCCGAATATCTTAATATCCCGTATATCCCGCTTACCGGTGAACTGGTCATTGTATGCACTGCCATTGTGGGTGCAGGCTTAGGCTTTTTATGGTTCAACACTTATCCGGCCCAGGTGTTTATGGGCGATGTGGGTTCTCTGGCCCTGGGCGGTACTTTAGGGGTTCTGGCGGTACTGGTACGCCAGGAAATTGTGCTGATTATTATGGGCGGGGTGTTTGTGGTGGAAACCCTGTCGGTCATCCTGCAGGTTGGTTCCTACAAACTGCGCGGACAACGCATTTTTCGGATGGCCCCCATTCATCATCATTATGAGCTGAAAGGCTGGCCGGAGCCGCGGGTAATAGTGCGCTTCTGGATCATTTCGTTAATTCTGGTGCTGGTGGGCTTAGCCACCCTTAAGTTACGGTAACAACAATGAGTGCTTCGCTAAACGCAAAACGCATCGTAGTGGCCGGGCTTGGGCTTAGCGGCCAGGCCTGCCTGCGTTTTCTGGCCGGCCAGCCGGTGCAGCTTAGCGCCTGGGATACCCGAACTGACCAGTCGTTGCCAGCAGGAATAGAGGTGCCGCTGGTATTGGGCGAGCCGCCTACCGGTTTTTGGGACACTGTTGACCTGGTGGTGGTAAGTCCCGGGTTAGCCCTGGATCATCCCCAGTTGCAAGCTGCCGCCGCTCGCGATGTGGAAATCATTGGCGAGATCGAATTGTTCGCCCGCTTCAATCAGGCGCCGGTGCTGGGCATTACCGGCTCTAATGGTAAAACCACGGTAACTTTGCTGACCACCCATATTTTAAAAACCTGCGGTATCAACGCCGTGGCGGCAGGCAATGTTGGTTTACCGGCGCTGGATACCCTGGCGCTGGCCCCTGACGTCGTGGTGCTTGAACTTTCCAGCTTTCAGCTTGAAACCACGCAGTCGCTGGCGCTAGCCGGTGCCACCATTTTGAACATCAGCGATGATCACCTGGACCGGCACAAAACGCTGGCAGCCTACAGCGAGGCAAAACAGCGAATTTACACCCATGCCCAGACCGCCCTGTGCTGGCGGGATCAGCAGCTGACCTATCCATTGCCGATTATGGTAGAGGTGGTGGAATTTGGCCAGCAGTCTGCCTCCGAAGATTTTGGGGTCGCCAATAACTGGATCACCTGGCAGGGCCAGCCGGTGGTTGATCTGGCACAGGTCCGGCTGCTAGGGGCCCACAACATTCTGAATATTCAGGCTGCGCTGGGCCTGGCGATGCTGCTGGGGGTCACCCCGGAACAGGCTGCTATAGCAATATATCAGTTTGAGGCGGTGGCGCATCGCTGCGTACCGGTATCGGCCAAAGACGGTATTACCTGGATTGATGATTCTAAGGCAACCAACGCCGGGGCCACCATAGCCGCGATAGAAGGGCTGGGTGCAGGGCGTACCGGCAAATTGATTCTGATAGCCGGGGGCGATGCCAAAGGTGCCGATTTAAGCTGCCTTGAGCCCTACTTTGAACAATATATTGATGAGCTGGTAACGCTGGGTCGCGATGGTGAACAGCTGGCGAGGCTGAAGCCAGGTGCGGTGCATACCTGTTCCATGACCGACGCTGTGGCGCAGGCGCATACGCTGGCAGAGCCGGGGGATACGGTGTTGTTGTCTCCCGCGTGTGCCAGCCTGGATATGTTTAACAATTACGAGCACCGTGCTCAGGCTTTTATCGATGCCATTGAAAAGGGTGTCTCATGTTAGCCGCTGCCACCACCCGACTAACCGAATTATTTAATGCCCGGCATGGCCAGGGCGGGCAGCAGCGCGCCTACGATCTATCCCTGGTGCTGGTGAGCCTGGCGCTGATGTCTATCGGGCTGGTGGTAGTGACCTCGGCCTCCATGCCGGTGGCCGAGCGAGAATATGCCAACCCGTTCTATTTTTCTTCCCGGCATATGATTTATCTGGTGGCGGCTTTGATTGCCGGGGCCGGTGTGCTGGCGGTGCCAATGCGATTCTGGCGGGTCACTAACCCGTATCTGCTGATACTTGCCATTGTGCTACTGGTGGCCGTATTAGTGGTCGGTCGCAGCATTAACGGCAGTACCCGCTGGATTGTATTAGGGCCCTTAACCTTACAACCGGCCGAGCCTGCAAAGCTGTTCTTTTTTACCTACCTGGCTGGTTATCTGGTGCGCCGTTACGACGAGGTGACGGAGAACATCAAAGGCTTTATCAAGCCCCTGGCGGTGTTGTTTGTGTTGGCCACCATGCTGTTGTTGCAGCCAGATTTTGGTACGGCGGTAGTTATGCTTACCACCACCATGGGGCTATTGTTTTTAGCGGGCGCACCGCTTTGGCAGTTCTTTGGCGTGGTATTTGTGGGTCTGGCTGCGGTGGTTTCTCTGATTGTGTTTGAAGAATACCGGATGCGGCGGGTAACCTCGTTTCTGGATCCCTGGGCCGATCCGTTTGGCAGTGGGTATCAGTTAACTCAGTCATTAATGGCCTATGGGCGGGGCAGCTGGTTTGGTCAGGGCCTGGGCAACAGTTATCAGAAACTGGAGTTTCTGACCCAGGCGCATTCTGACTTTATTATGGCGATTCTGGCTGAAGAGCTGGGCTTTGTGGGTGTCCTCACCGTACTGGGTCTGATTTTCTTTCTAGTGGTCCGCACCCTTAAAATTGGTAATCGGGCGCTGGCCCATGAGCGTCCCTTTGAAGGCTATCTGGCCTATGCCATCGGCATCTGGTTTAGTTTTCAAACCGCGGTGAATATCGGGGCCAGTGTGGGCATATTACCCACTAAAGGGCTGACCCTGCCTTTAATCAGTTACGGCGGTACCAGTTTGATTGTGATGATGGTGTCAATTGCGCTGCTGCTGCGTATTGATTTTGAACTGCGGGTTGATGGGGTGCAGGCGCTGAATCGGGGCGATAAACCCCGCCAGCCGAATAAACCAGCCTCCCGGCAGCAGGTTCGTAAAATGGTCAGTGATGTTAAGCAGGAGGCTGACGATGTCGACGCCTAAGCGCTGTGTCATTATGGCCGGCGGAACCGGCGGCCATGTTTTTCCTGCTCTGGCAGTAGCCATAGCTTTGCGGGATCGCGGATGGGACGTGCAGTGGCTGGGTACTGCCGAGCGTATGGAGGCCCAGGTGGTGCCCGCCCATCAGTTCGACATCCACTTTTTGCCGGTAACAGGACTGCGCGGTAAGGGTCTTAAAGTACGGCTGCAAGGGCTTGTGGCTCTGGTTAAAAGTTTGTGGCATGCGCGGCAGCTGCTGCAACGACTGAAACCTGATCTGGTAGTAGGTTTTGGCGGTTATGCCAGCGGACCCGGGGGCGCAGCAGCGTACAGTCTGCGTATCCCGCTGATGATTCACGAACAAAACGCCGCAATAGGTATGACCAACAAACTTTTAGGTCGGCTGGCAAAAAAAATCCTGTTGGGCTTTAGTGCTGCCCAAAACCAGTTTGGCCAGGCGGCCAACCGGTGTGTTACCGTCGGCAACCCGATTCGACAGGAGATTGCCTCGCTTCCAGCAAAAGTCAGTACTCACACACCCTTACGCATTCTGATTGTGGGGGGCAGTCTGGGCTCGGCGCCGCTGAATGCGGCGATTCCTGACATTGCCGGCCGCTATCCGGGTTTGTCCGTTTGGCATCAAAGCGGTAAAAATCAGGCACAGGGGCTGGAGCAGGCTTATGCGCACGCCCGCTGTGAATGGCGGGTCAGCGAGTTTATCGAACAAATGCACGAAGCGTATGCCTGGGCCGATGTGATTATATGCCGGGCCGGGGCGCTGACAGTATCCGAAGTTGCCGCGGCAGGGCTGACAGCGGTCTTTGTACCACTGCCTCATGCAGTGGACGATCATCAGACCAAAAATGCCCGGGCGTTGGTAAACAATGAGGCAGCGGTGTTGATCGCGCAACAGAATTTAGCCGCTGAATTGCCCGGGGTAATTGAAAACTGGCTGGCGGATCCAATGCGCTGTGTAGCCATGGGCCAAAATGCCCGGCAGCAGGCACAAATAAGTGCCACAGACAATGTAATTAACCAGTGTATAGCACTGACAGGAGAGACGGCTGATGGTGTTTGAAACGCCGTTCCAAAGCCCGCAAATGCGGAAAGTTGAAACCATATTTTTTATCGGCATTGGCGGTGCGGGTATGGGTGGTATTGCTGAAGTATTACTGAATGAAGGCTATAAAATTGCCGGCTCAGATCAGCAAACCGGCACCATGACCCAGCGTTTGAGCGCCCGTGGCGCCACGGTGTGCATAGGCCATGCTGCTGAAAATGTAAAAAATGCAGATGTGGTGGTGGTCTCCAGCGCCATCAATGAACAAAACCCGGAAGTCATGTATGCCCGGCAGCACCGGATTCCAATCATTCGCCGGGCGGAGATGCTGGCCGAATTAATGCGCTTTCGGCATGGCATCGCGGTGGCCGGTACCCATGGCAAAACCACCACCACCAGTTTGATTGCCACTATTTTTGCTGAAGGTGAACGGGATCCTACGTTTGTCATCGGCGGCTTGCTCAATAGCGCCGGAACCAATGCTCGCCTGGGCCGTAGCCGGTATCTGATTGCCGAGGCTGATGAAAGCGACGCCTCGTTTTTGCATTTGCAGCCCATGGTGTCGGTGGTTACCAATATCGAAGCTGATCATATGGATACCTATGACGGTGACTTTGGGCGCCTGAAAGACACCTATGTGGATTTTTTACACAATTTGCCCTTTTACGGGCAGGCGATTATGTGTGGCGACGATGAAAATATTCAGGCCATTCGTGACCGGGTAGGGCGCAGTATCCTTACCTATGGCGTCAACGAGGACAATGATTTTATCGCGCGCGATATCCGTCTGGGCTTTGGCCAGGCGCACTTTACCGTAAGCCGCCGTGGTCACAGCGATTTAACCGTGACCCTGAATCTGACCGGGCATCACAATGTGTTAAATGCCCTGGCCGCAATTGCAGTGGCCACCGACGAAGGGGTGGAAGACGACGCCATTGTTCGGGCTCTGGCTGGTTTTAGCGGGATCGGGCGGCGCTTTGAGGTGCTGGGCGATTATACCACCAGTGCAGGCGAGATTACGCTGGTGGATGATTATGGACATCATCCAACGGAAGTGGCCGCCACCATTGCCGCAGCCCGGGCCAACTGGCCCGAGCGCCGGCTGGTCATGGTGTATCAGCCCCACCGGTTTAGCAGAACACGAGACCTGTATGAAGACTTTGTCGAAGTCTTATCTAAGGTGGATGTATTGCTAATGCTGGATGTCTACGCGGCCAGTGAACAACCGATTGAAGGGGCGGACAGCAAATCGTTATGTCGGTCTATTCGGATGCGCGGACAACTCGAGCCGGTGTACGTTGGTGATAAGGAAAATTTACAAGGATTGCTGGCGAACCTTCTGCACGGCGATGATGTCATAATGACTCAGGGAGCCGGAAATATCGGGCAAATTGCCGCAGAACTTGCAGCAAAAGAATGCGAGCCAAAAAATTTTTTGGATGAGAAATAGTAATGGAAAAACAATATCAGGCATCTGATTTCGGCCGCGTGGCTGTGCTGCTTGGTGGCGACTCTGCCGAGCGTGAAGTTTCGCTGCGCTCAGGAACAGCCGTGGTAAATGCTTTGCAACGGTGTGGGATAGAGGCCATTGCCTTTGACCCAAGTGAAAGGCAAATAACTGATTTAATTAGTGAAAATATAGATCGTGCGGTTATAATGCTACATGGTCGCGGCGGTGAAGACGGCTCAATGCAAGGGGCTTTACAGCAGCTTAAAATACCGTTTTCCGGTAGTGGTGTGCTGGGCTCGGCGTTGGCGATGGACAAGATTCACAGCAAGCAAATTTGGGAAAGCCTGAGTCTGCCCACGGCGAAATACCAAATTGCTGATAAAACAAGCTTTGAAGCTGGATCGTGCAGCGCTATAATGAAAAAATTGGGGAATAAAGTCATGGTTAAGCCCGCTCGTGAAGGTTCGAGCATCGGCATGGCCAAAGTGACGTGCGCTAAACAACTCGAAACTGCCGTACACGATGCCTTTCATTACGATGATCAGGTGTTACTAGAGCAGTTCATTGATGGACACGAATATACCGTAGCACTGCTGAATGGCAAAGCGCTGCCGTCTATCCGGATGTCCACCCCCCATACATTTTACGACTATGCGGCTAAGTATCAGGACAATACTACCGAGTATTTTTGTCCAAGTGGACTGACCGCAGACGAAGAAGCCAGGCTGGCCGGATTATCGGTCCAAGCCTTTCATGCGTTATCTGGCAGCGGCTGGGGACGGGTGGATGTGATGCGTGATGAAGCAACCGGAACGTTCTTTTTGCTTGAATCAAACACCGTGCCTGGCATGACCGAAAAAAGTCTGGTGCCGAAGGCGGCAGCAGCAGCGGGCATCGATTTTGATGCGCTATCAGTGGCTATTTTAACCACCAGTATGCCCGCAAGTTAACTAGGAAAACCATCGGCACATGCAGCTGTTATCTCGCGAGCAACTACGCCTTATTAGCGGCCTGACATTTCTGCTGTGTGTGATAGGCAGTTTGCTGTATGCCTCGTTTGCGGTGCGCGACTGGCTGAAAGACGAACAGCGAATGCCGGTCCAGGTTATTGAGTTTTCAGGTGACTTTGATCATGTAAGCCTGACCCGGCTGGAACGGCTGATTCGAAAAAGTCAGCCTGGCAGTTTTTTTGAGCTGGATGTGAATGAAGTGTTCCGGCTGGTGGAAGCGCAGCCCTGGGTATACCGGGCGTCGGTACGCAAACAATGGCCGAATACATTAAAGATTTATCTGGTCGAGCAACAACCGGTGGCGCAGTGGAATGAAGATATGCTGCTTAATCCGTACGGCGAGACTTTTGAAGCCAGTGCCGCTGAACTGACGTTGCCAAGGCTGTACGGTCCGGGCGGCAGTGAAAAGACCGCGCTGGAAGGGTACAACGCCATGAAGTCATTACTGGCAACCTCGTCGATGGCGATTGCTGAGTTGTCACTGAGCGAACGGTTCGCCTGGCAAATGCAGCTTAAAAACGGGGTAGAGCTCAATTTAGGTCGGCAGGAATTTATTGACAGACTACAGCGGTTTATCGATGTATACCCGCTATTAACCAAAGAAGAAAAACCGGTACGGTACGTTGATTTGCGCTATGACACAGGATTTGCTGTGGGCTGGCGAATTGATGATAACAAACAGAGTTAGTGAGAGAGTTTAAATTACTATGTCAAAACCCGCTGAGCGCAATTTGATCGTCGGCCTGGATATTGGAACCAGTCAGGTGAAAGCCGTGGTTGGCGAAGTGCTGAACGACAGTCAGATCAGTATTGTTGGAGTTGGAACCCATGTGGCAAAAGGCATGGACAAAGGCGGGGTGAATGACCTGAACCTGGTGGTGAAGTCAGTACAAAATGCGGTTAACGAGATGGAGTTGATGGCAGATTGCCGGGTCTCATCGGTATTTATGTCGATCTCGGGGCGCCATGTAAAGTGTCAGAACGAAAATGGCATGGTGCCCATCAATAACCAGGAAGTAACCCAGGAAGACGTCGACAACGTAATCCATGCAGCGCGCTCTGTGCCTATTGCGGCCGAGCGCCGATTGCTGCATGTGTTACCCCAGGAGTACACCATTGATGTCCAGGAAGGCATCAAAAACCCGATTGGCATGTCGGGGGTCAGAATGGAAGCCGATGCACACATTATTACGTGCGCCGATGATATGGCGAAAAATCTGACGAAATGCATCGAGCGTTGCGAACTAAACGCCGACCAGCTGATATTTTCGGCACTGGCATCAAGCTATGCAGTGCTGACGGACGATGAGAAAGAGCTGGGGGTGTGCGTCGTAGATATTGGTGGCGGCACCATGGACATCGTGATTTACACCGATGGCGCCATTCGTCATACCGCGGTGATCCCAGTGGCGGGAAATCAGATTACCAGTGATATCGCGAAAATTTTTCGCACACCCATCAGCAATGCTGAAGAGATAAAAGTGAATTATGCCTGCGCACTGAAAGACATGGTGAGCATGGAAGACAATATTGAGGTGCCGAGCGTCGGCGGGCGACCTGCCCGGGCGATGTCACGACATACTCTGGCTGAGGTGATCGAACCTCGGTATCAGGAACTATTTGAGTTAGTGCACGATGAAATTCGTGCCAGTGGCCTGGAAGAACAAATTGCAGCAGGGTTAGTCCTGACTGGCGGTACCGCCAAAATGGAAGGGGCTGTCGAATTTGCTGAAGAGTTATTTCAGATGCCTGTGCGTGTTGGCAAACCGATCAATATCAAAGGTTTGTCAGAATATACTGATGATGCTGGTTTTGCCACGGTGGTAGGACTACTGCAATATGGCAAGATGCAATCAGAGAATAAGAAAACCAGTAAGCATAAACCGGTCGAAAGTTTTATTAACCGGGTGCAAAGCTGGTTCAAAGGCGAATTTTAATTTTTTTATTTTGGGGGCGCTATCGCCAGCGCATTAAGGTTGTCAAGGAAGCGCGTAACCTGCTGACAATGTTCTGGCGTAGTGTTGAAGACGTACAACCGGAGAGTAAGTATGTTTGAATTAATGGATAGTCACGGCGAAGAAGCCGTAATCAAAGTCATCGGTGTCGGTGGCGGCGGTAACAATGCAGTTGAACACATGGTGTCTCAGTGTATTGAAGGCGTCGAGTTTATTGCAATTAACACCGATGCTCAGGTGCTGCGCAGTTCCAGTGCAGATGTCACCTTACAAATTGGTTCTAGTGTCACAAAAGGTCTGGGTGCAGGCGCCGATCCTAATGTTGGTCGTGATGCAGCACAAGAAGATCGCGAAACCATTCGTCAGTCGCTGGATGGCGCGGATATGGTCTTTATCACCGCAGGCATGGGGGGCGGTACCGGTACCGGCGCAGCCCCGGAAGTGGCCAAAATTGCCCGTGAAATGGGAATCCTTACGGTAGCGGTAGTGACTAAACCTTTCCCATTCGAAGGTAAAAAACGCACAACATTTGCTGAACAGGGCATTATTGAGCTGGCCAACAATGTTGATTCACTGATCACTATCCCTAACGAAAAACTGCTAAAAGTTATGGGGCCGGGGACTCCCTTGCTACAAGCCTTTAGTGCAGCGAACGACGTGCTGCGTGGGGCGGTGCAGGGTATTGCTGAGCTGATCACCCGTCCAGGCCTGATTAATGTGGATTTCGCCGACGTGCGGACAGTTATGTCCGAGATGGGCAAAGCCATGATGGGCTCTGGCGCTGCCAGTGGTCCGGATCGCGCTGAAGAGGCCGCTGAATCTGCTATCGCCAGCCCGCTGCTGGAAGATATCGACCTGTCTGGCGCCCGTGGTATTCTGGTGAATATTACAGCTGGCCCTGATTTTGCAATTGATGAGTTTGAGACCGTCGGTAATGCGGTTAAGGCATTTGCCAGCGAAAACGCCACAGTAGTAGTGGGTACCGTTATCGATATGGAAATGACCGACGAATTGCGAGTAACAGTGGTCGCAACAGGTATTGGCGCAGAGAAAAAACCAGACATTTCCCTGGTGAGTTCTGAAGGATCGCGCCTGTCATCTTCAGCTCGTGAGTTTGGTGGTAATACGCCTTCAACGGGTGAAAGCCGCGCCAATGTAGGCGGCACAGATGGCAACCAGGCGCTTAAAGCTGATGATGATGTACAGCCTAACAATGACCTGGAGTATCTGGATATACCAGCCTTTCTGCGCAAGCAGGCGGACTGATATTTTCAGGCTTTAGGAATTGGGCGCGTGGCTGATGCCTCTGGATGCAGGCATCAGCGCTAAGGTTAAAAGTTTCGATTTTTGACAACGGGCAATTTGTGCCTGTATAATACGCGACCGCTTTTTGAATAGGTAAAAGCATAACATGATTAAACAACGTACAATCAAACATCCGGTACAAGAAACCGGCATTGGTTTACACAAAGGGGAAAAGGTCACTATGACTCTCCGGCCTGCGCCAGCGAACACAGGAATTGTGTTCCGGCGGATTGACCTGGAACCGTTTGTGGATATTCCTGCGCGTGCAAATGCTGTAGGTAACACCGTGTTGTGTACGTGTGTTAATAATGAAGACGGCGTGAGCATTCATACCGTTGAGCATTTAGCATCGGCACTGGCAGGGCTGGGAATCGACAATATTATTGTTGAAGTAGACAGCAACGAGCTGCCCATCATGGACGGTAGCGCAAGCCCGTTTATTTTCCTGCTGCAGTCTGCTGGTATTGAAGAGCTAAATGCACCAAAACGCTTTTTACGCATTAAAAAGCCGGTTCGTGTAGAAGACGGTGACAAGTGGGCCGAGTTGCTGCCACATGATGGTTTCCGGGTCGATTTTGAAATTGACTTTGACCATCCGGTGATCAGCCAGACGCGCCAGAAAATGGTTATGGACTTTGACAGCTGCAGCTATGTAAGTGAAGTCAGTCGTGCCCGTACCTTTGGTTTTATGCGTGATGTTGAGTACATGAATGCCAATAATCTGGCATTAGGTGCCAGCATGGAAAACGCCGTAGCGCTGGATGAGTTTAGAATTCTGAACCCTGAAGGCTTGCGTTACGACGATGAGTTTTTAAAGCATAAAATTCTGGATGCGGTGGGTGACCTGTATTTGGGTGGCCATAGCATCGTTGGCGAACTGCGTGCCTTTAAAACCGGACACGGGCTTAATAACAAGCTGCTTAATGAAGTGCTGGCCAATGCCGATGCGTGGGAATTTGTGACTTACGACAATCAGGAAGAAGTACCAATCCGTTACGCGGAACCCATACTGGCCTAGCCGTTAAAGATAATTATAAAAACCGCCATCCTATCTGGCGGTTTTTTTGTATCTGCCACCATGCCTTATCCATTGATTTTTATACCTTTGCGTTAACACAAAACTGCTATAGTCCGGATTGTTAATCCTATTTGTTCATCGCGGCGAACAGCGGTACACTATTGCTCGATTTTTCTAAGAGTTGTGAAATGAAACTGACCATAAACCTGACCGGTAAAACCCTTCGCTACCAGCGTACCTTTAGTGTACGTACATTGGTGAGCCTGACGGTTTTGTCGTCGTTGTTTATGCTGGTATCCAGCCGCTCCACCGAGTCGGTGAATGAGGATCTGGCCCGTATTGCGCTGGCGCAGCAGGCCAATACCGCCGACCAGGAAGAGCTTGATGCTTTGAAGCTGGGTACCGAAGCACAATTGCAGGTTTTAATTGAACAACTGGCCCGGCTCAACAGTAAAATGTCGCAACTGGATAGCCGGGGCAAACAAATTGCAGAACAACTGGGAATGAAGGCACAGGATCTTGATGCCTTCACATTACCGGCAACATCACAAACACTGGATAACGAGCCGCTGGTAAAACAGCTGCAGGCGATGGAAGCTTCACTGGAAAATAAATCGCGTCAAATTGCGATGCTTGAAAGTCTGGTTTCCGGGCACCATATCCAACAACAAAGCCAATTGTCGGGAAGGCCTGTAGAGGCAGGATGGTTGTCTTCTTATTACGGAATGCGCACAGATCCATTTGATGGAAAGCCTGCGATGCACAAAGGCCTGGATTTTGCCGGTGCCGAAGGCGATAACGTGGTAGCCACCGCGGCCGGCATTGTAACCTGGGCCGCAGAACGCTACGGCTATGGCAACCTGGTTGAGATTGAGCACAAAGACGGGTACATCACCCGCTATGGGCATAATCAGTCTATCGAGGTTGCTGTAGGCGATGTGGTTACAAAAGGTCAGGCAATAGCGATTATGGGTAATACCGGTCGCTCTACCGGGGCCCATGTGCATTACGAAGTAATAAGAAACGGTCAGCCTGTCGATCCTCTTCCCTTTACCCGCAATTGATAAGAAAAATCACTGTTCGGTGCGAAAGCTTACACCAATACAGAAAATAACAAATTAGGGTGATTTGTGCTGTGTCTGTCATAGCCCAAAGTCATTTTTCTAAACCCAAGGTGCAGGCCCGTGACAGGCTGCCTTATCAGTAGTGGAAATTGCAACGTAATGTTTTCAAGCGTCCTGAGAAAAGTGTTCGGTAGCCGTAATGACCGACTTATAAAAAAGCTAAAAAAATCTGTCGATGCCATCAACGGTCTGGAAAAGGAATTTGAAGCGCTTTCTGACGAAGAACTGAAAGCCAAAACCGACGAATTCAAAAAGCGGCTGGCTGAAGGCAGTACGTTGGACGATTTGCTGATTGAAGCTTTTGCCACCGTTCGTGAAGCCAGTAAACGCGTGTATGGTATGCGGCATTTTGATGTGCAGATGTTAGGTGGCCAGGTGCTGCATAATGGCCAGATTTCCGAAATGCGTACCGGTGAAGGTAAAACCCTGACCGCCACCTTACCCACCTACCTCAATGCGTTGTCCGGTAAAGGTGTGCATGTGGTTACCGTAAACGACTATCTGGCAAAACGGGATGCCGACTGGGCCCGGGAGTTATTTGCGTATCTGGGCATGACCGTGGGATGCAATATCCCGGGTATGCCACCGCAGATGAAACGTGAAGCCTATGAGTCAGATATTACCTATGGTACCAACAACGAATTTGGCTTTGATTATTTGCGTGACAACATGGCTTTCAGCCCGCAGGACCGGGTCCAGCGCGAACTGAACTTTGCCGTGGTGGATGAAGTTGACTCTATTTTAATTGATGAAGCGCGTACGCCGCTGATCATTTCCGGCGCCGCCGAAGACAGCTCAGCGCTGTATCGTAGCATCAACACCATTATCCCGGAGCTGGTAAAGCAGGATAAAGAAGATGAAGAGGGCGCTCACGGTGACGGCGACTACACCGTGGATGAAAAAGCCAAGCAAATCCATCTGACCGAAAACGGTCAGTTGCATGTGGAAGAAATTCTGCATCGCAATGGCATTTTGCCTGAAAACGAAAGCCTGTTTGATGCCGGTAATATTTCGTTATTACATCATATCAACGCCGCGCTACGTGCCCATAAGTTGTTCCAGAAAGATGTCGATTATCTGCTAAAAGACGATCAAATCGTTATTGTTGATGAGCATACCGGTCGTACCATGGAAGGCCGCCGCTGGTCAGAAGGCTTGCACCAGGCGGTTGAAGCCAAAGAAGGGGTTAAGATCCAGAATGAAAACCAGACTCTGGCCTCGATTACCTTCCAGAACTATTTCCGCCTGTACAACAAATTGTCGGGTATGACCGGAACTGCCGATACCGAAGCCTTTGAATTCAATCATATCTACAGCTTAGAAACCGTGGTGATCCCCACCAACAAGCCTATGATTCGTAAGGATATGGCTGACCTTATCTATATGACCGCTGAAGAAAAATACGATGCGATTGTGGCGGACATCAGAGAATGCGTAAAACGGGGCCAGCCGTCGTTGGTGGGTACGATTTCTATCGAAAACTCTGAGTTGCTGTCCCGGGTGCTGAAAAAAGAAGGCATCAAGCACAAGGTATTGAACGCCAAATTCCACGAACACGAAGCTGATATCATCTCTGAAGCGGGTCGTCCGGGCGCGGTTACCATTGCCACTAACATGGCGGGTCGGGGAACCGACATCGTACTGGGTGGCAGCTGGCAAAGTGAGGTGGAAAAGCTGAATAATCCTACCGACGCTCAGATTGAACAGATTAAGAGTGAATGGAAAGCACGTCATGACGCGGTCCTGGAAGCCGGTGGTCTGCATATTATTGGTACCGAACGTCATGAGTCACGTCGTATCGATAACCAGTTACGGGGCCGTTCAGGCCGTCAGGGCGATGCTGGCTCAAGCCGTTTCTATCTGTCGCTGGACGATGCATTGATGCGTATTTTTGCTTCCGAAAAAATGGCCGGCATGATGAAACGTCTGGGCATGGAAAAAGGCGAGGCTATTGAGCATCCCTGGGTATCCCGGGCTATTGAAAATGCGCAGCGTAAAGTAGAAGGCCGTAACTTCGATATTCGTAAGCAGCTGCTTGAATACGATGATGTAGCCAATGATCAGCGTAAGGTCATCTACGAGCAGCGCAATGAGCTGCTGGACGAAGGTGATATCAGCGAAACCATTCAGGCCATTCGTAAAGATGTGGTCGCGGGAGTAATTGACGAATATATACCGCCACAGTCGCTAGAAGAGATGTGGGACGTAGCAGGATTACAGGAACGCCTGAAAGCCGATTTCTCGGTAGATCTGCCGCTGCAGGAGTGGCTCGACAGCGATGAAAAGCTGTACGAAGAAAAACTGCGGGAGCGCATTCAGGATGAAGTAGAAGCGGCTTACAAAGCCAAAGAAGAAATGGTGGGCGAGCAGGTACTGCGTCAGTTTGAAAAAGCAGTGATGCTGCAAAATCTGGATAGCCACTGGAAAGAGCATTTGGCGGCCATGGACCATCTTCGCCAGGGTATTCATTTACGCGGCTATGCCCAGAAGAACCCGAAGCAGGAATACAAGCGCGAGTCGTTTGAGCTTTTCTCGCAGATGCTTGAAGCGCTGAAGCTGGAAGTGATCACCGTGCTGAGCCGGGTTCAGGTGAAAGAAGAGTCGGATGTGGAAAAAGTTGAAGAGCAGCGTCGTCAGGCAGACGATGTTCCTAAAAACTTTGAGCATGAAAAGACCACGCCGAAGCCAGAACCTGCGCAAGCTCAGGTGCAAGGGCAGGGGCAACGCGCAGCACAGGGCGGCAACCGGGTGCAAAGTACCTTACGTGAAGGCCCGAAAGTGGGTCGTAACGACCCGTGTCCTTGCGGCTCAGGTAAAAAGTACAAGCAATGCCATGGTAAATTAAGCTAATGAAGCAGGTACTGGTGGCGGTAGGGATAATCCTTCGCCACAACCAAACCTTTGTAACCTTGCGTGGCAATGATAAACATCAGGGCGGCAAGTGGGAGTTTCCTGGTGGTAAAGTTGAAGATGGCGAAGCGGTGCTAGATGCCCTTGGCCGTGAGCTTTACGAGGAAGTGGGGATTACCGCTATCCAGGCTCAGCCATTAATGACCATTGAGCATGACTACGGCGACAAACAGGTTTGTCTGGATGTGCAGGTGGTCAGTGAGTTTGAGGGCGAGCCCTATGGACGCGAGCAGCAGCAAGGCCGGTGGGTCAGTTTAGATACCTTGGATCCGCAAGAGTTTCCGGCGGCCAATCTGCCCATTATTGAGGCGCTGCAAAAACAATACAGAGTTTGATTCTGACTGATTAATTCCTGAAATTTAAAGATAAAAAACCAGCCATCAGGCTGGTTTTTTTATGTCAGGAGATGTTGGCACAGCCGAGGCTGTGTAACCCCAATGCTTTGGCTACTGGCAGGTGACGCGCGTAGCGGGTTGACCGGTAGGCCAGGTGTCAAAGAAAGACCAATTATCAAAGACTCTTGCGGCTCCTAAAGTCCTGCCTCCCGGGCAAGCCACTTATTAAAGCGTCACCAGGCTGGCGGTGGCAAAGGCTACATGCAGTTTGGCATAGGCCGCTTCGTTGATAAAATGCGGATAGGTAGGCGACTCGCCTTGCCACACAATTTCACTGCCATCAAAGCACTTAAACACTGGCTGACCGGCGAGCAAGGGTGCAAAATCCGCGTCCTGTAACTGATAATGAACCATCGCTTCCCGTTCACCCGTTGCTGACAAAGGAAAGCTTACCTCATGGCCTAACCGGAAACCCTCGCAGGGAGGCAGGTTGGCGGTTTGCCCCTGTTGGTAGGCCAGGCAAAAATCCAGCACGGCATGGGTCAGGGCTTCAGTAAGCTGATAGACTTCCTGTCTCAGCACCCCCTGCGGCTGTCCGCCAATTTCCAGCATGACACCCTGAGTACCCGTGGTACACAGGTAACCGTGGTCGCTGAAGGGCTTTTCGTCTTCAAGCAAAATATTGGCTTCGGGCATTTGCTGTTTAACAAACCTTGCCATCTGAATGTAAAACTCACTGGCTTCCAGAATAATCAGCGTGGCACCCATGGCACTGGTGGTATTGTGAATATCAATCACCAAATCAGTCGCCGAGTCGCCTTTTGGGCCCAGGGCAGCGTTAAGCTTATGGGCTAATCTGGCTTCCTGGGAACTGCCTTTTTCGTGCAGTGCGGTGAGACTGAACTGGCGATTCAGATCTTCTTCCACAAAGCGCACATTGGCCTGGAGCGCAGCGTCGTTGGCCAGGTGCAGTGACAGCGATAAAGCACGGGTATATTGTTCAGGAATACCGCTGTGACGCCAGTTTTTAATAAGCTGGATGCCACTGGTTTCATTGCCATGCGTGGCACCGACCAGTGCAACAGAGTTCAGCATAAGGGGAGATCCTTAATGTTTAAAAAAGTCATCGGGCTGCTGACTCAGCATCGCCTCAATCTCTTCAATATCCGCAGCATCGGGGCTGGCTTCCGGGGTTTGTTTGGCCGCGGCAATAGTGCGCTCTTCGCTGGCCCATTCCCCTAAATCAATAAGCTGACATTTTTTGGAGCAAAAGGGCCGAAATGGGCTGGCAGAAGCCGACCATTGTACTTCTTTGGCACAGATAGGGCATTTAACGAACATAATTTCTCTTTAACAATCTGTCTTTAACAATCTGTCTTTAACAATCTTTCTCTAAAAAGTTTCTCTTGGTAAATAATGGCCTGATTTAACAGGCTGCCAGTGAAAAGCTGACATTATCTTCCACCGACACATTGGCACCGGCAGTGGGTTCAAACCACATAAAGCGCAGGGCGTAGCGGTATTTATTGCCACTTAAATTAGGATAATAGCCGCCATCTACCGCACAACGAACCCGGATAAGCTCATTCTTATCTTCAGCCACCCCCTGATAAAAGCCATTGGTGGCGGTGATAGGACGAAACTGGCCGCGTTCCCGTAGAAATGACAGACAGATACTGATGGCTTTATCGACACTATTGAGCGTGGCCAGCCAGTTATTCATACTGGCGGTGCGCTGATCTTCAGGCTGAGCCAGCCAGAAATGCAGATTGGGTAAGTCGAAACTGCAGGCGCCGCCGGGGATGGCAAAACGCTGACGGATACTGGCCAGAAATTTATCGTCTTTTAACTCGGTACCGAACTTTTTACAGGTTTTGAGTTTGTCACGCAACGCCACGATAGAGTTCATGGTCTGCTCTAATGCGCTGCTATCAATATTAGGATGCTGCGACCAGTACATCAGATTTTTTTCGTGGGCATCAAGATCTTTAATGATGTCGGTACGAATGTCGATGCGCTCGAAGAGATCGAGCAGGGTGAACAGCTGGTCGAAAAAATACATCTGCAACTGGGAAGAAGGTGCTGACGCGCCGCTTTTCAGTTGCGCAATCAGTTGTTCAATGCGCAGGTAATTTCGCACTTTTTCTTTGAGTGGAAATTCGTAAACGGTGTCAGACATGTATTTCCTCGTTATCACTACTTTTAAGCACTAAAACGTAAAAATACAAAAATTTCAAGTAAAATGGCGTTATGACGGCGCTGACAGGCCCAAATACAGGTGGTGGAGGCGGGTAACCTGAGGGGCGATGTCGGTAATTTCACCACTGTTATCAATAATATCGTCTGCCGCCTCCAGGCGTTGCTGCCGGCTGGCCTGAGATTTCATAATATTTTTGATAATTCGTTCATCGCTGCCATCGCGCCTGACCGCCCGGGCCAGTTGCTGAGCTTCAGGGCAATCAATCACCAGTACCCGCTGGCACATCCCGGTCAGGTTGTTTTCAATAAGCAGCGGCACCGCCAGAATACAATAGGGGCCGGGGGCCTGTTCAGTTTGTTCGCGCATCGATGTGCGAATGGCCGGATGTAGCAACTGATTGAGCCAGTTTTTATGCTGTTCATTATCAAATACCGCATTTCTCAGGGCACTTCGGTCAAGCTCGCCATCGGCATTAAGCATTGCGTCACCAAAATACTCCGCAATACGAGCCAGCGCGCCGGTGCCCGGTTCCACAACCTGGCGGGCGACCACATCGGCATCAACAACCGTCACGCCCAGTTTTTCGAACTCCCGGGTCGCCGCACTTTTACCGCTGCCGATGCCACCGGTCAGGCCTACAACAAAACTCATAAGGGCAAAAGCACCGGACAAGAACGAAACAAAAACATTACAAAACCCACTGCAGGTACGTATCAATAATAGGCTGTTTATACAGAAGAGTCAGCAGTCCGGCAACCGCCAGGTAAGGACCAAAAGGAATGGCCAGGTTTGAATTCTGACCGCGCTTTAGCATCAGCGCCGTGCCTGCTAAGGCACCCACCAGCGAGGACAGAATAATAATGACCGGCAACCCCTGCCAGCCCACCAGTGCTCCCAGGGCAGCCAGCAATTTAAAGTCGCCGTAGCCCATGCCTTCTTTGCCGGTCACTAATTTAAACAGCCAGTACACCGACCATAAGCTAAAATAGCCCATCGCTGCCCCGATAATGGCGGTAGGCGCATCCACAAATACCTGTTGGGTGCTGGCCAGCAGCCCAATCCATAACAGCGGTAAGGTGAGCTGGTCGGGCAGCAGCATTTTGTCTAAATCAATCAGTACCATGGGCACCAGTAACCAGCAGGCCACAATACCAACGACGCCCTGGCTATTGGCACCAAAATGCCAGGCGACCCAGGTGCATAATAACGCGGTTACCAGCTCCACCAGCGGATACCGTACAGATATGCGGGTTTTACACTGGGCGCAGCGGCCTTTTAAAAGCAGGTAGCTCAGCACCGGGATATTTTCCCAGGCCCGGATTTTGTGGCCGCAGGCGGGGCAGGTACTGTCTGGTTTGATTAAATTAAAAACGGTGGGGTCCGGGGCTGGCGATGCATCAGATTCGGTTGCCGGGTTAGACGCTCTGGCAGAGTCACTCGGGCCCGTGCTGCGGGCAGACCCGGGCGCAAGTACCGGGGCATCAGCTTCGTAATAAGCCTGATAATCGGCTTTAAATTCGCGTTCCATCATTATGGGCAGGCGATATACCACCACATTTAAAAAGCTGCCGACCAGCAGACTGATAACAAATACAAGGCTTAAAAAAAACACCGGGCTGGTCTGGCAAAGCTCAATAATGGCGTACATAAATAATGATATCGTATTTAATTGATAAGAAAGAAAAGTGTGCCAGAGCGAAGGCACGGGCACAATTATTTAGCATGTTGGTTAAGATCGCCCCATTATCGCCGGCCGGCTGAACTCTGTATTCCCAGCTAGACTATTCAACAGATTATGCCCTGTGCAACGGTTACTCTTTTTGAACAAGGCAGAACACAAAGAGCAGAGCGGTATAGGCGTTCGTTACATAGGACATGCTTCCATGCTACCCCCACGTGGCTCAACGCAGTCTGGCATAACCAGGCTTCAACATGTTTTGCTGTCATTGACAGGCGTGAATACTGTGCAAACTAAACCAGGATTTTGCCCTTCAGGCGATAGCCTGAAGATTACTCCAGGAAACTCTGGACAGCTGGGTGTTCCAAGCACCCAACCAGATTTTTCTTTGGGGATTTAAACCACATTACCCATCTGGAAGATTGGCAGGTACATCGCTACGATAAGCCCGCCAATCACCACCCCCAGTACCGCCATAATCATTGGCTCCAGCAAACTGGTGAGGCCGTCGACCATATCGTCCACTTCGGCTTCATAGATAGTGGCGACCTTGCTGAGCATTTCATCCACTGCACCCGACTCTTCACCAATGGCCACCATCTGATTCACCATATCGGGAAATACATTGGTGGCCCGCATGGCGGTGTTCATCTGCATACCGCCGGCGACTTCTTTCTTAATAAACAATATAGCATCGCGATACACTGCATTGCCCGAAGCACCTGCGGCTGAGTCCAGTGCGCCAATCAGCGGCACACCGGCCGAAAAGGTGGTGGCCAGGGTGCGGGTAAACCGGGCAATGGCGCCTTTTTTGAGGATCTCGCCAATGACGGGGATTTTCAGTGTCATTTTGTCTACGCTGTCGCGCAGATTTTTTGACTTGCGGTGGGCGCGGATAAACAAAAAGATGGCCGCGGCCACCGCCATGCCAATAAAGACCCCGTAGTCCTGCATGCCCCGTGAAATTGCCAGCACAAACTGGGTAAAGGCGGGCAGTTCGGCGCCAAAGCTGGAGAAGATTTCTTCAAACTGGGGTACTACAAAAATCAACAAGACGGTGGTCACAATAAACGCCACAATCAATACCGCCGCTGGGTAAAACATGGCTTTTTTAATTTTGCTTTTTAGTGCTTCGGCTTTTTCTTTGTAGGTCGCCAGCCGGTCAAATATCAGCTCCAGTGAACCAGACTGCTCACCGGTATGAATCAGATCGCAGTATAAATCATCAAAGTACAATGGATATTTGCGTAACGCTTTGGAAAGAGGGGTACCGGCACTGACATCATCACCAATGGCGGTGAGCATTTTACGCATATCCGGCTTGCCGTGGCCCTGGGCAATCATCTGGATGGACTGCAGCAGGGTAACACCGGCGCCAAGCATAGTGGCGATTTGACGGGTAACCACGGAGATATCCGCCGCGTTGACTTTTTTACCCCCGCCAAATAACGATTTTTGTTGTTTTTTAACTTTTTGGGCAGAGATGCCCTGGCGGCGCAGCAGGTTTTTGGCCTCGGCGATACTTAACGCGGAAATTTCGCCTTTGCGATTACTGCCCTGCCGGTCTTTGCCGTGCCATTCAAATACCGCTGCTGCTTTTGCCATGATCTAGCCTCTAAACAAAAAAGCCCAGTGGGTGACTGGGCTATAACAATTAGCTTTTAAACATTAGCACAAAGTTGCAGGAGTGCAGGTAGCCGTCCATTTAACACGTCCGTCCGTATAATTTGGTGCAAGCTCATAGGTTGCTTTAACTGTACCTGCAATTTTTCCATCAGTAGGTTCAGTGGCAGTTATCTTGCCGGCTACGACTTTCACCCCAACAATACCGGCAGCAGCGTCGACATCTTTTGATATTCCGTTTTTACCAGTAGTGCCGGCAGTACAATCGCTAACCCCATCCAACGTCTGAGCACATACTTCAACCGCTGATTTAACACCGGCTGTAGCATTGACAATCTCGGTAAAGCGCGCTTTTTCTGTATAATTTGAGTATGCCGGCAGTGCCACGGCCGCCAAAATACCGATAATCGCCACTACGATCATCAGTTCGATAAGGGTGAAACCGTCTTGTTTATTTGCTGGTTTAAATTGTTTCATGGTAGTTCTCCGGGTGCGTATAGGACGCTAATTTAAAAAGTTGCTAGTCACGTTAGTTAACTAATCAAAGTTACGTTTATACCTGGTTTGTTCCTTGTAACGCCCCCGGTACTTGAAGCCAAGTATAGGGAGGATCAGCATGTTGACAAGTATTTGAAAGTATACTTATGTGTAGGTTCTGCCGGAGTAACAGGAGGTGGGAGGCGCTTTTAGATAAAAGTTTTAAAAACGCCAAATATTTATTTATAACAGTAGTTTACTGCTATTTGATGGTGACCCTTAACGACAAATCAATGGCCTGCACATGTTTGGTCAATGCACCGGAAGAGATGAAGTCAACCCCTATTTTCGCCAGCGATTGCAACCGTTCATCAGTTACATTCCCAGACACTTCCAGTTTACTTTTCCCCTGATTCAGCGCTACTGCGCTTTCGATCTGTTCGTTGGTAAAATTATCCAGCATGATGATATCGGCCCCGGCATCAAGGGCCTGCTCTAGCTCGTGCTGATTTTCCACTTCCACCTCAACAGTTTTTTCAGGATGAGTGGCTTTGGCGGTGGCTACGGCTTTGCCAATAGAACCACAGGCAAATATGTGGTTTTCTTTAATCAGGTAGGCATCGAAAAGACCAATGCGATGATTGGTGCCGCCACCACATTTTACCGCGTATTTCTGGGCCATACGTAGCCCCGGCAAGGTCTTGCGGGTATCCAGAATACGGGTTTTTGAACCTTCCAGTAGACTGGTGTAATAGGCGGTAACCGTGGCGGTGCCCGACAAGGTCTGCAAAAAGTTCAGGGCGGTGCGCTCGGCGGTCAGGATGCTACGGGCGCTGCCACTTAAGCTGACCAGCACAGTATCTGGTGTCACGGTGTCGCCATCGCTCACATGCCAGTCCAGGGTAATGGTGTCATCCACCAGGGCAAACGCCTGATCTACCCATTGCGTACCGCATACCACTGCATGTTCCCGGGTAATAATGGTGGCGGTGGCCTGCTGGGCCGCCGGAATAAGATTGGCGGTGATATCGTTGGCCGGCGTCAGGCTACCGCCCAGATCTTCGGTTAACGCTGTGCGCACCTGAGCAATAATATCGTGAGTTGAAACATAAGACATAGGGCGTGAAGGCTCCCAAAGACAATGAGTAAAATTACAGGGTGCGCAATATTAACCAATACTGACGCTGAGTAAACTCTAACTGGCGCAAAACACTCATGCCCAGCAAAATTTGTCCTTCGCCCAGACCCGGATTCAGATTGGCATTAACATCATGCAGGGTGATATCGCCAATAGTCAGGGTATCGATGGTGGTGCGGGCCACGCGCACCGTTCCATTAGCGGTCTGAGCCTGGGCTGTACGCCCGGCGGTCAACCCCAGTTGGCGCTGCATACTGGCCGGTATGGCCACATCGGTGGCGCCGGTGTCCACCAGAAATACCACGGGCTCACCGTTGATGGTGCCACTGGTCACATAGTGACCCTGACGGTTTTGTTTTAGTCTTACTTCCGTCTGCCCGTCGATACGCATGGATTCGGGCGACCGGTTGGGGTTGCGCTGGCCATCTAATACATCGGTAAATATCAGGGTAAGCAGCCCCAGACCGCAGACCCAGGCCAGCACAAACATCCACTTCCCCATCGACTTTTCACTGCTCATTGTTATCCTTGCTATGACTCTTTGCTATATCTGTTTGCCATCTCTGCCTGCTACGTTTTAATCGGAGGCTGACAGGTTCAGCACTTGTACCTTGTCTTGTAGGGTGTCAGAATTTGCATGGTCTGACACCTAATCAGGAACTGTATTGTGGAATATTATTCCCAGGCAATTCAAAAGTCTTCGCCGTTTTATGACGAGCGACCTGCCGATATACCGGTGTCGTTGCTGGTTATTCATAATATTTCGCTGCCACCGGGCGAGTTTAACACAAAGGGCATTGAGCAGCTGTTTACCGGCACCCTTAACCCCAATGACCATTCTTTTTATACGCAAATAGCCGGCCTTAAGGTTTCGGCCCATTGTGTGATCTACCGCGATGGCCGTATTGAGCAGTTTGTGCCTTTTACCCACCGGGCCTGGCATGCCGGCTTATCAAGTTTTCAAGGACGTAGCCGGTGCAACGACTTTGCCATCGGTATCGAAATGGAAGGCACCGACGATACGCCCTATACTCAGGCTCAATACACCAGTTTACTGGCATTAAGTCGCTCGTTATTAACCGCTTTTCCGTTAATAACCTGTGGCCGTATTGTTGGCCATAATGATATTGCACCGGGGCGCAAAACCGATCCCGGCCCGGCCTTTGACTGGGGCTGCTACCGACATGCACTCTTTTCACCACAGGCTGACCCATTGCAAAGGGCGTCAGGCCCAGGCGTCAGAACAAGGTAGTACAGAACAATTTGATGCAACAAAATTTGATGCAACAATAAGCTAAACCAACCGGACCCACTATTATGCTAATAAGTTTACTGCTGGCACTGGCTATTGACCGTTACTTTATCCGCCCACGGGCAGGATTTATCGACTTTTATCTTAAGCTGATGGCCGCCGGCCTGGGCCGGGTATTTACCGGGCCCGCCAGCATTCACTGGCTGCGTGCGTCCATGATGATATTACCGGTGGTGCTGGTCAGCGGCGTGTTGTTTGTGGCCGACAGCGCGTTTCTGACCTGGATAGTGCAAACCATACTACTTATTCTGGCGTTGGGCAGTATTCGGTTAAAACGAAATGTGCGTTGTTTCAAGGCGGCGCTGGAGCGCCATGATGAAGAAGCGGCCGGCCGCTATCTGGATGGGATGAATCAGGACTGCTACCGGGTGGCCAGTCAGAACGATTTGCCCGGGGCCTTGCTGTGGGTGAATTATCGCTATTACACCGCCATTATCCTGGTGACTGCCATTTTAGGCATCCCGGGCCTGCTGATATATTGCAGTGCCAGATGGTTAAGTCAGCATGTACCCGGGGATAGCCGGCGCAGCGTGCCCGCTGAGTTTTTGCGTATTGCCGATATCGCCGGCACCCGGCTGGTGGGATTAACCTATTTACTGGTAGGGCATTTCAGTCGCGCCGCCTCGGCGTGGGTAAAAGGGTTAATGGCCATCACTCAGCCTCCACGGCTGTTCTTAACCGGCGTGGGTCAACAGGCCGGTGAGTTTGAAGCCGGCGCAATCAACGAGTCGGTAAAAAGTGCGTTAGTTCTGGCCCGGCGTAGCAGCTGGTGTCTGGTAGTTATTATTGCAGTACTGACGCTGACCGGGGTGTTGCACTAATATCACGCAGGGCCCACGCCTCGCGAGTATTGGAAGTGTTGATTTTATCACCAGAGGTGTGCTTATCCGACCAGTAGCAAATATTAATAAAATGTATAAAAAACAATATGTAGTATGGGGTTAGTTAAAACCTGAAAAGAAGGTAATCCGGCAAAGTATTTACCTGAGTTTTAAACTGGCCTACACTATATAGGTAAAATGGTATGACCAATAGGCGGCAATAACACCAAGGTGTTTACAAAGTGACCGCCTTTTTTCTGTCCGGAGAGTCAAGGAAACCCATGCAGCAGGGTCGCAAAAAATTGTCAGATGTCATCACCGAGCAGCTGGAGTCTATGATTCTGGATGGCTCGTTACTGGCTGGACAAAAACTGCCCCCTGAACGGGAACTGGCCACCCGGTTTGATGTGTCCCGACCGTCGTTACGTGAAGCCATCGGTAATTTACAGGCCCGGGGGTTAGTTGAGCGTAAGCAGGGTGGGGGAACTTTCGTCAGCAAGAGTCTGAATGCGGCGATGCTGGACCCGCTGATGGCGCTTATCAGCCGGCGTCCCGAAACTCAGTTTGATTTATTAGAGTTTCGGCATGCGCTGGAAGGTATGTCAGCCTATTATGCGGCGCTACGAGGGCAACCTGAAGATTATCAGGCACTGCAACGAGCGCTGGATGAATTGCCGGCACCTGATGGCAAGCAAAGTCAGCGACCGCTTGCAGAAGCGCTTGGTCAGTTTTATGTGGTGATGGCCCGGGCTTCACATAATATGGTGTTGCTGCATGTGATGAGCACCATGCAAGCCATGTTAATAGAAAATATTGAACGAAATTTAGAAATGCTGGCTCAGCATGCTGATGTGGCGCAAGACCTGTCACGCCAGCGTGCCGAAATAGTGGCGGCCATTGCCGAGCGGGATCCGGAAAGTGCCCGACAGGCCTGCAATGCCCACCTGGCATTTATTGAAAAAACTTTGCTGGCAATTAATCAGCGTGACAGCAGAGTACAGCGCGCCTTACGACGCCTGGAAATTTAACGGCGAATAGCTGGTTTATAAGCGCACGTTTGCTTTTTTGTAAGCAACAGCACGCAACTAAGAGGTGGGCCGATATAGCCCGCTGCAAGTACAACATAATTTAGCGATTCCATCCTCCGCCAAATTCGGTGTTGTGGATGGTTTTCTATATTAAGCAAAAATAGGATGGCACCATGACTGATATGATGCACCAAGATGTGGATCCACAAGAAACACAAGAATGGCTGGAGTCAATAGAGTCAGTTTTAGAAGAAGAAGGTATTGAAAGGGCTCACTTCTTATTAGAATCCCTAATAGAGAAAGCACGCAGAAATGGTGCCCACTTACCCTATGATGCAACAACCGCGTACATAAACACTATTCCGCCGGGGCAGGAACCCACCATGCCAGGCGACCAGACTATCGAAGGCAAGATCCGTAACGCGCTGCGTTGGAACGCGTTGATGATGGTACTGCGTGCCTCGAAAAAAGACATGGAGCTGGGCGGTCACATTTCCAGCTTTGCATCTTCAGCTATGCTGTACGATGTGGGCTTTAACCATTTCTTCCGCGCTCCCAATGATAAAGACGGTGGTGATTTCCTGTTCATTCAGGGCCACGTATCTCCGGGTATCTATTCACGGGCTTATATCGAAGGTCGTCTAAGCGAAGACCAGCTGGATATGTTCCGTCAGGAAGTGGACGGCGAAGGTCTGTCTTCTTACCCGCACCCTAAACTGATGCCTGATTTCTGGCAGTTCCCAACGGTATCAATGGGCTTAGGCCCAATGCAGGCAATTTATTTAGCCCGCTATCTGAAGTATCTGACCAACCGTGGTCTTAAAGACTGTTCTGAACAGCGCGTCTGGTGTTTCCTGGGCGATGGTGAGATTGATGAGCCGGAAAGCCTGGGCGCCATTGGCCTGGCTTCACGTGAAGGCCTGGATAACCTGACCTTTGTGGTTAACTGTAACCTGCAACGTCTGGATGGTCCGGTCCGTGGTAACGGCAAAATCATTCAGGAACTGGAAGGTACCTTCCGCGGCGCTGGCTGGGAAGTGATCAAGGTTATCTGGGGTCGTTACTGGGATCCTCTGCTGGCCCGCGACACCTCTGGCAAGCTGATGGATCTGATGAACGAAACCGTTGACGGTGAATACCAGAACTTTAAAGCCAAAGGCGGCGCGTACACCCGTGAAAAATTCTTCGGCAAATACCCAGAGCTGAAAGAAATGGTGTCAAATATGTCAGATGAAGACATCTGGCGTCTGAACCGTGGTGGTCACGATCCGGTTAAAGTGTATGCTGCGTACGATCGCGCCACTAAAACCGAAGGTCGTCCACAGGTGATCCTGGCGAAAACCGTTAAAGGTTATGGCATGGGCGCGGCTGGTGAAGGTAAGAACATTGCCCACCAGGTGAAGAAAATGGATACCGATGCGGTAAAAGCCTACCGTGACCGGTTCAACATTCCGGTATCAGACGAAAGTCTGGCTGACTTGCCGTACTATAAGTTTGAAGAAGACAGCGAAGAGCTGAAATACCTCAAAGCCCGTCGCGAAGCCTTACATGGCTTTATGCCCAAGCGTCTGGCTAAGAGCACAGAAGACTTGCCTGCACCTGATCTGAAAGCCTTTGAGGCCGTCACCAAAGGGTCTGGTGATCGTGAAATCTCAACCACCATGGCTTTTGTGCGGGTACTGACTGCCATGCTCAAAGACAAGAAAATTGGTAAGCGCGTAGTACCGATTATTCCGGATGAAGCCCGTACCTTTGGTATGGAAGGCTTGTTCCGTCAGGTGGGCATTTATTCGTCACAAGGCCAGAAATACGAGCCACAGGATTCAGACCAGGTGGCGTATTATCGCGAAGACACCAAAGGTCAGGTTCTGCAGGAAGGTATCAATGAGCTGGGCGCGATGGCTTCATGGCTGGCGGCAGGTACGTCTTACAGCACCAACGATCTGCCGATGATTCCGGTTTACATCTACTATTCCATGTTTGGTTTCCAGCGTGTGGGCGATTTAGCCTGGGCAGCCGGTGATTCACAGGCACGTGGTTTCTTAGTTGGTGGTACTGCCGGGCGCACCACCCTGAATGGCGAAGGCTTACAGCATCAGGATGGTCACAGCCATACTCAGGCAGCACTGATTCCAAACTGTATTTCTTACGACCCGACCTATGGCTTTGAAATTGCCGTGATCATGCAAGACGGTATGCGTCGGATGTTTGAAGAACAGGAAGATGTGTTCTATTACCTGACCGTGATGAACGAAAACTATAAGCAGCCGCAAATGCCCAAAGATGTTGAAGAAGGCATCGTGAAAGGTATTTATCTGCTGGATACCGTAGGTGAAAGCGATAAGAAAGTGAAGCTGCTAGGCTCAGGTACAATCCTCGAGCAAGTTCGCGAAGCGGCGAAATTGCTGGCCGATAACTACAATATCGAGTCACAGGTTTACAGTGTCACTTCGTTTAACGAGCTGACCCGTGATGGTATGGATGTGGATCGTCACAACATGCTGCATCCGGATGCAGATGCCCGCACGCCGTACATCACTGAAGTGTTAAACAACGGTAACGATGGCCCTACTGTAGCGGCTACCGATTACATCAAAAACTATGCTGATCAGGTACGCAGCTTTGTACCTGGTAGTTATCGTGTACTGGGAACTGACGGCTTTGGCCGCTCTGACAGCCGTGCAAATCTACGTCGTCACTTTGAGGTTGATGCTGCCTATGTAGCCTATGCCGCTCTGTATGAGCTGTATAAAGCCGGTGATGTAGATGCCAAGACACTGTCAAAGGCGATGAAAGATCTGGATATCGATTCAGACAAAGTTAACCCACTGTACGCGTAAGCACAGGAGAGACAACAACATGGCAGATATTAAAGACGTTCTCGTACCCGATCTAGGTGAAGACGAAGTAGAAGTCATTGAAGTGTTGGTGGCAGAGGGCGATGACATTGAAGCGGAAGACTCGCTGGTTACGGTTGAAAGTGACAAAGCCAGCATGGATATTCCGGCGCCTTTTGGCGGCAAAGTCAGTGCTTTGAAAGTCAGCGTCGGCGATAAGATTTCTGAAGGCGATTTGCTGATGCAGTTAGAAGCTGCTGGTGATGACAGCAGTGATGACGGCAGCGATGAAGCTGATGAGTCTCAGGAACAATCTGAGTCAGACGATCAAGCCGCTGAAGAGACCACCGAAAAAGCCGATCAGGATGACTCTGCAAAAGAGGCCAAATCAGGTAGCGAGCAAAGTGAAACTAAAGGTGCGAAAGCCTCTGGTGGTAGCAGCTCAACCGTTGAAGTAACGGTGCCGGACATTGGTGATGCAGAAGAAGTCGACATTATCGAAGTGCTGGTTAGCGAAGGCGATACGGTAGAAGCCGAAGACGGTCTGATTACCCTTGAAACCGACAAAGCCACCATGGATGTACCGGCGCCTCAGGGCGGTAAAGTCGTCAGCCTGAAAGTTAAAGAAGGCGATAAGGTCAGTGAAGGTTCACTGATTCTGATGCTGGAAGTCGCGGGTGACGACGACGCCGGTGATGACAATGCTGATGAGCAGGCCGCCGACGATGAAGCGGCCTCAGCTAAGAGCGAGCCGGATGATGCCGGCACCGAAGGCGAAGCTGCCGCTGCTGATAGCAATGAACCGGATGCGTCTGATGATGGCGGTGAAGAAGAAATTGAAGTCACGGTACCTGACATCGGCGATGCGGCGGATGTTGAAGTTATCGAAGTACTGGTCAGCGAAGGTGACACCATTGAAGCTGAAGATGGCCTGATCACCGTTGAAACTGACAAAGCCACCATGGATGTACCGGCTCCTAAAGCCGGCACGGTAACCAAGATGGTGGTGAAGCAGGGCGATAAAGTCTCGCAAGGCTCACAGGTGTTAATGCTGAAGGTTAAAGGTAGCGGCAGTAAGCCCGCCACCAAGACCGAAGACAAACCGGCTAAGCAAGAGCAAAAATCATCGTCGAAAGACAGCTCACAAGAGAGCAAGTCACAGGACAGCGGCCGTCCTAAGCCGCCGCCGGTCCCGCATCATCCTTCGGCAGGTGAAAAGCAAAAATCGGGTAAGGTTCATGCCTCACCCTCGGTTCGTCGCCTGGCCCGTGAATTTGGCGTGGATTTGTCTGAAGTATCAGGAAGCGGTCGTAAAAACCGGATCCTGAAAGAAGACGTACAATCGTATGTAAAATATGAACTGTCACGGCCAAAAGCCACGGCAGGCTCTGCCGGCAAAGGCGAGGGCGGTGGTCTGCAGGTGATTCCACAGCCAAAAGTCGACTTTTCTAAATTTGGTGAAGTTGAAGAAGTTCCGCTAACGCGTATTCAGAAGCTGTCTGGTCCGAACCTGCACCGTAACTGGGTGTCGATTCCCCATGTTACTCAGTTTGAAGAAGCGGACATCACTGACGTAGAAGCATTCCGTAAGGAACAAAACCAGGTGGCCGAGAAGCGCAAGATGGGCTTTAAGATCACGCCGCTGGTGTTCATGATGAAAGCGGTGGCCGATGCGCTGAAAGCCTATCCGATTTTCAATACTTCACTTTCTGAGTCAGGCGAGTCTTTAATTCAGAAAAAGTATTACCATATTGGTATTGCAGTAGACACACCAAATGGTCTGGTGGTTCCGGTGGTTCGTGATGTTGACCAGAAAGGGATCCACGAATTATCGAAAGAGCTGATGGATATTAGTGTGAAAGCCCGCGACGGTAAGCTGAAGTCTGCCGATATGCAGGGAAGTTGTTTCACTATTTCCAGCTTAGGTGGCATTGGCGGTACGGCGTTTACGCCTATTGTGAATGCACCAGACGTAGCAATTCTGGGTGTCTCGAAGAGCGAGATGAAGCCGAAGTGGAATGGTAAGGACTTTGAACCTCGCCTGATGCTGCCGCTATCCTTGTCTTACGACCACCGGGTTATCGACGGTGCGGTTGCAGCCCGGTTTGCCGTGCATCTAAAAGCGGTCTTAGAAGATCTGCGCCAGATGCTGCTATAGACAAACCATGCAAAGGGGAGCAAAACCGCTCCCCTTGATACTTTTTGCAGGCAAATAGCCAGCTTAGCTTTACAGGGCTCACCAGCCCTAGTTAAACTTCTTAACGCATTATTTTCAGATATTTGACAAATTTGAGGTCAAGATGAGCGAAATTAAAACTCAGCTAGTTGTATTGGGCGCAGGACCAGGCGGTTATTCTGCGGCTTTTCGCGCTGCCGATATGGGCGTAGAAACCGTTATTGTTGATGCCAGAGAAACACTGGGTGGGGTTTGTTTGAATGTGGGGTGTATCCCTTCAAAAGCCCTGTTGCACGTAGCCAAGGTAATGAAAGAAGCAAAACAGATGGCCGCACATGGCGTAAGCTTTGGCGAACCGGAAGTCAACCTGGATAAACTACGGGACTATAAAGACTCGGTAGTTGGTCAGCTGACAAAAGGCTTGTCAGGCATGACCAAAATGCGCAAGGTGAAACACGTGCGTGGTACCGGCAAATTTACCGGTGCGAACACCTTAGAAGTAGAAGGTGAAGACGGTACAACAACCATTAATTTTGATAATGCGATCATCGCTGCAGGTTCTGAGCCGGTTAAATTACCGTTTATTCCTGAAGATGACCGTGTTATTGACTCTACCGGCGCTCTGGAAATGAAAGACATTCCGGAAAAAATGCTGGTACTGGGTGGCGGAATTATCGGTCTGGAAATGGGTACAGTGTATGAAGCCCTGGGTTCTAAGATTGATGTGGTTGAATTCCTGGATCAGCTTATCCCTGCTGCCGATAAAGACATCATGAAAGTCTTTATGAAAGACTATAAAGACAAATTCAATATCATGCTTGAAACCAAAGTAACCGATGTTGAAGCCAAGGATGACGGCTTGTACGTCACCTTTGAAGGCAAAAACGCACCGTCAGAAAAAGTACGTTACGACAAAGTACTGGTAGCGGTTGGTCGTACCCCCAATGGTAAAAAAGTAGGCGCAGACAAAGCCGGCGTAGAAGTAGATGACCGTGGTTTCATCAATGTGAACAAGCAGATGCAGACCAATGTGAAAAACATCTACGCGATTGGCGACCTGGTGGGACAGCCAATGCTGGCGCACAAAGCGGTACATGAAGGCCATGCGGCGGCAGAAGTCATCGCTGGTAAGAATCACTACTTTGACCCGCGCTGTATTCCTTCAGTGGCCTACACCGAGCCAGAAGTTGCCTGGGTTGGTCTGACCGAGAAAGAAGCCAAAGAAGAAGGCGTGAATTACGAGACCGCTTCCTTCCCGTGGGCGGCCTCAGGTCGGGCGATTGCCTCTGATGCTACCAACGGTTTGACCAAAATGATCTTTGATAAAGATTCAGGTCGGGTGATTGGTGGTGCTATTGTCGGTACTAACGCCGGCGAGATGCTGGGTGAAATTGGTCTGGCTATTGAAATGGGCGCCGACGCCGAAGATGTAGCCCTGACCATTCATGCTCACCCTACACTGAATGAGTCGATTGGCCTGGCCAGTGAGATCTTCGAAGGTAGCATTACCGATATGCCAAACCCGAAGGCGAAAAAGAAAAAGTAACCGGGTTTTATGCCAGTTGATGCTCAGTCTATGACGATTAACTGGCCGAACCTTGCTAAAAACCCCCGTTGCGATGCGCTCGCAGCGGGGGTTTTTTATTGTACTTAAACAAAATGTGGTTTTTGTGCTTATCGCCAGAACGAAGGTTGGCCACCGATGCCCAGGGGCCTGGTCACAGAACGCCCCGCCAGCAACGGTTTTAGCGGGCTGTGGTCACCACTTTGGGCTCAATGTCCAGCTGCTCACAAGCCTGAGTGATGCATTCATAATGATGCTGTGCTTTAGCTTCCAGCACCGCCTGTTCGCAATACCCCTTGCGACAACACTGGTTGAGTAGTTGCTGATGCTGCTCCACACGTTCATGGATAATACGCACCACATGGCGACGCAACCACTGTAAACCGGGATCATGATCCTGGCGCTTATGCCATAGCAATGATACCGGAGTAGGGCTCACCTCGACCGGGCTTTCAAACACCGCCAGTTGTTTGGAAAAAATCTCCCGCTCCAGCACCATCGACGGCGCTACGCAAATCAGATTTGTTTGTTTTAGCAGCCCCGGTACATTAAAAAAGTTATTTACCGACATCGCCACCCGGCGCTTTTTCCCCAGACTCTGCAAAGCCAGATCCGTCGGGCCGGTGACATCGCCGGTTAACGACACCAGCAAATGATCGGCATTGATGAATTGCTCCAATGTGAGCTGCTCCTGGGCCAGCGGATGGTCAGGACGCATAACTACCACATAGCTGGGATCCAGCAGATGTTCAGAACGTATCACGCTTTCTGACTGGGTATATTTGGATATCGCCAGCTCGGCTTCGGCGGCTTTTAAAATATCGGCAGATTCAATGGTGGGGTTAGGTACCGCATAAATATTAATGCCGGGAGCTTCACGCTCGATAACCTGGCGTAAGGGTCCCCAAATCACATCCACAAAGGTATCGGTGGCAGCAATTCGAAAGGTGCGGGTAGCCGTGGCGGGGTCAAATTGGTCAGGGTTTATCGCATCTTCTAAAGCACTTAGCGGGGTTTGAATCTGACTCCACATATTTTTCGCAAAAGCCGTGGGTTGAATGCCACGTCCGTCTTTAACAAACAGTTCATCGCCCCACACGGCCCGCATCCGGGACAAGGCGTTTGACACCGCTGGCTGCGTCATCGAAAGCCGATCTGCCGCCCGGGTAATAGCGCCCTCTGTCATGATGGCGTCAAAAATCATAAGTAAATTCAGTTCTTGTGGACGCACCGGAATCTGCACTCCTGTGTAACGGTTTTGTTAATAAGATATATATTATATCAAATGATGTATCTCATACAAAAAGATAATTATTTTTATTCTATACATATGTCCATAATGCCGCGCTTATATTTACGTGACCTATGAAAGAGATGAACCGACATGCCATTAATTAAACGATTAAGTTTTCTCATAATAGCGCTATCGCTAGTGGCGGCCTGTACGGACGAGAAGGCTGCAGAACAACAAAGTACTGCTGCTCAGGCCGGCGTGCCGGTAGATGTAGCGCCTGTTGTGGCCCAGCGTATTACCGAGTGGGACAGTTTTACCGGCCGTCTTGAGGCCCCCCAGCAGGTCTCGCTACGCCCCCGCGTGTCTGGTTATATCGATTTTGTCGCGTTTGAAGAAGGCGAGTATGTGGAACAGGGCGATACCTTGTTTCTTATCGACAACCGTCAGTTTAAAGCCGAAGTCCAGCGGTTGGAAGCACAATTGCAATCGGCCCGCAGCCAGCTGCGTTTAGCCAAACAGGATAAAGACCGCGCCGAAGGCTTACGCCAGAGCCAGTCGATCTCGCAGGAGGTGCTGGACACTCGTACCAGCGGTGTAGAGCAGGCCCAGGCCCAGGTCGCACAAACTCAGGCCGCCCTGGAGCTGGCACGGTTAAATCGTGGCTTTGCCCGCGTCGAAGCGCCTATCGCTGGCCGGGTCTCCCGGGCCAATATTACCCAGGGTAACTATGTTACCGCGGGTCAAACGGTGCTCACCTCCATTGTGTCTACCGAAAAGCTGTACGCTTATTTTGATATTGATGAAACCACCTGGCTGAACTATCAGCAGGCCCAGCAGCGCAGCGATGCGGTGAGCGCTCAGCCTGTAGCGATGCGTCTGGCCAATGAAGATGACTATCGCCACTGGGGCAAAATAAATTTTGTTGATAACCAGGTTAACAGCAGCACCGGTACATTGCGGGTACGCGCGGTATTTGCTAATGAAAATAAAGATTTGATGCCCGGCTTATTTGCGCATCTTAAACTGGCAGGCGGTAAAGCCGAAAACGGCATTCTGGTAGCTGAAAAAGCCATTGGTACCGACCTGAACAACAAGTATGTGATGGTGGTGGATCAGGACAATAAAGTAGAATATCGCGCGGTGAAAATGGACGATAAGGTCGGCGGTTCTCTGCGTATTATCAAAAGCGGCCTGAACGCGGATGACACCATTGTGGTTAACGGCTTACAGCGCATACGCCCCGGGGCTACCGTGGCGCCTAACCCGGTTTCTATGGCCGACGAACAGACCATGGAACAACTGCAGGCGTGGCAGCAGCGTGTCGACAATGCCAGCGGTATTGCCCGTCGTAGCACCAATGCTTCTGTGGCCGGAGTGCAATAATGAACTTTTCGCGCTTTTTTATTCACCGCCCGATATTTGCGGCCGTGCTGTCGCTGTTGATTTTTATCGGCGGCGCCATTGCTGTCTGGAAACTACCCATCACCGAGTATCCCGATGTGGTGCCCCCCACCGTGGTGGTCACCGCTAACTATCCGGGAGCGAACCCCAAGGTAATCGGCGAAACGGTGGCCACCCCGATTGAGCAGGAAATAAACGGCGTGCAGGACATGTTGTATATGTCCTCTCAGGCAACTTCCGACGGCACTATGACCTTGACCGTGACTTTTGCCATCGGTACCAATCCGGATGAGGCGACTACCCTGGTGCAAAACCGGGTAAACCGGGCTTTGCCAAGACTGCCTGAAGAAGTGCAGCGACTGGGGGTAGTAACCGAAAAGTCGTCACCCAACCTGACCATGGTGGTGCATTTAACCTCGCCGGATAACCGGTATGACATGCTGTATCTGTCTAATTATGGCGATCAGTACGTTAAAGATGAGCTGAATCGTATTGAAGGGGTCGGCCAGGTTCGGTTGTTTGGGGCCGGTGAGTACAGCATGCGGGTGTGGCTGAACCCCAATAAACTGGCGGCGCTCAAGATGAATCCCGGCGACGTGGTGAATGCCATTCGCTCACAAAATCAGCAGGCGGCAGCCGGTAGTCTGGGTGCGCAACCCACAGGCACCAGTGAGTTTCAGTGGCTGATAAATGTTCGTGGCCGTCTGATAGAACAGGATGAGTTTGACGAGATTATTGTTAAAACCGGCGATAATGGTGAAATTACCCGTCTTAAAGATGTCGCCCGCACCGAGCTGGGTGCCAACAATTATGCCCTGCGATCCTTGTTAAATAATCGGCCTGCTGCCGCGATCCCGGTGTTTCAGGCCCCAGGCTCCAATGCGATTCAAATCTCTGACGATGTGCGGGCGCGCATGGCAGAGCTGGAAAAAGCTTTCCCCCAGGGGCTGGAATACGAAATTGTCTATGACTCTACCGTGTTTGTGCGCGGCTCTATTGAAGCGGTGGTGAATACCCTGTTAGAGGCGGTATTGCTGGTGGTGCTGGTGGTCGTGCTGTTTTTACAGACCTGGCGAGCCTCCATCATTCCGCTGGTGGCGGTGCCGATCTCCCTGGTGGGTACCTTTGCCTTTATGCATTTGATGGGCTTTTCGTTAAATGCGCTGTCGCTGTTCGGACTGGTGCTGGCCATCGGCATTGTGGTCGATGATGCCATTGTTGTGGTAGAAAATGTCGAGCGCAATATTGCCGAAGGGTTATCCCCGGTGGCCGCCACCACTCAGGCCATGAAAGAAGTCACCGGGCCTATTGTGGCCACCACCTTAGTGCTGGCCGCGGTATTTATTCCGACTGCCTTTATGAGTGGCCTGACGGGTCAGTTCTACAAGCAGTTTGCCCTGACCATTACCATTTCCACAGTGATTTCTGCGATTAACTCACTGACCCTGAGCCCAGCATTGTCGGCGCTGTTATTAAAACCACACAGTGCCAAAAAAGACTGGCTGACCCGTTCAATGGACAAAGCCTTAGGTGGCTGGTTATTCAAACCGTTTAACCGCTTCTTTGACAAGGCCTCGGCTAAATATACCAACGGGGTAGGCTCTCTGGTGCGTAAAGGCGGTATTGTGATGGTGCTGTATGCCGGACTATTGGCATTAACCTGGCAGCAGTTTGACAGTACGCCTACCGGCTATGTGCCTCCGCAGGACAAAATGTATCTGGTTGCCTTTGCCCAACTGCCCAATGCCGCGTCGCTGGACAGAACCGAGCAGGTGATACGGGATATGTCAGCCATTGCCATGGAGCACCCAGGGGTGTCTGATGCAGTGGCGTTCCCTGGGCTTAACATCAATGGTTTTACCAATAGTCCCAGCTCGGGCATATTGTTTACGCCATTAAAACCGTTTTCAGAGCGACAGTCACCAGAGTTGTCGGCGGCGGCCATTGCTGCTGATCTGAACAAAGCGTTTGGCTCCATTAAAGGTGCCTACGTGGCCATCTTCCCGCCACCGCCAGTGCAGGGCTTAGGCACCATTGGTGGCTTCAGACTGCAATTGCAGGACCGGGATTCTCTGGGCTTTGCGGCGCTGGAAAAAGTCTCCAACGAAGTCATTCAAAAAGCCTGGGCTGATCCGGCGCTGACCGATGCCTTTACCAGCTTTACGGTGAATGTGCCGCAATTAGATGTTGATGTGGATCGGGAAAAGGCCATCACCCAGGGCGTGGATATCGATACGCTGTTCAATACCATGCAAGGGTATCTGGGAGCTATTTATGTCAACGACTTTAATCTGTTCGGGCGCACCTATCAGGTCAATGTTCAGGCCGATGCCCCATACCGGCAGGATGTGGAGCAAATCGAGCAGATGAAGGTTAGAAACAAAGACGGCGAAATGATTCCGCTGGGCTCCATGCTGAATATCGATTACAGCGCCGGCCCGGATCGGGTGATGCATTACAATGGTTATGTGACCGCCGAGATTAATGGTGCTCCGGCAGCGGGCTACAGCTCTGATCAGGCCAAAGCCGCTATCGAAAAAATTCTGGATGACACCTTACCTATCGGCATGACCTACGAGTGGACCGAATTAACCTATCAGCAGATTCTGGCAGGTAATACCGCGGTGTATGTCTTTCCGCTGGTGGTGCTATTGGTATTTTTAGTGCTGGCGGCCCAGTATGAAAGTCTGCGTTTGCCGCTGGCCATCATTCTTATTGTACCGATGACGCTATTAAGCGCGCTGATTGGGGTAGGGCTGTTTGAAGGAAACAACAATATCTTTACCCAGATAGGCTTGATTGTACTGGTAGGGCTGGCCACCAAAAATGCCATTTTGATTGTGGAGTTTGCTAAGGAACTTGAAGAAGAAGGCCACGATGCATTCAGTGCTATCAAAGAAGCGTCGCGACTACGGCTGCGCCCCATTCTGATGACCTCGATTGCCTTTATCATGGGGGTACTGCCAATGGTGTTGTCCACCGGTGCCGGCGCGGAAATGCGTCAGGCAATGGGGGTGGCGGTATTTTCCGGAATGATTGGGGTAACGGTGTTCGGACTCATCCTAACCCCGGTATTCTACTACCTGCTGCAACGCAAAAAGGCCAGCAAGGCGTCTTAACCAAACCCAAGTGTTGCCCCTCTCCTTAAATGGGGCATTTTATGCCGCCCGCCCGGGCGGCTTTTTTTATAATTGCCTTCACATTGCCACATTTACGCCTCTTCGGATTCAGGTTTGAGCTGTTATTCTAAGTGTCTGTTAACCCGATAAGAGAGCAAGGTTGTGAAGAAATCCTCTGCGGCTATTCTGGCCAGTGGCGCGGTGTTGTCCATGCTGATACTCGGATTACTGGTCTATCATACTGCCACCTCTGTCACAGACTGGCAGCGAACAGTTACCGTCAAAGGTCTGGCAGAGCAGGAGTACCCGGCCGATACGGTGTTGTGGCCGGTTACCTTTTCGCTGGCCAGCAATGACGTTAATACGCTGTACCAACAGATTGATGCGCAAATGCAGACCGTAAGCGACTATTTTATCCAGGCCGGACTTACGCCGGCGGAAATTACCCGGGGGCAACCGGTCATCACTGATAAGCTGGCCCGGCAGTACGGTAATACCCAGAAAGTCCCTTTTCGTTATACGGCTACCGCTACCGTTACCTTGTACTCGCAGCAGGTGGAAAAAGTACGGGGGCTGGTGCAGAACATTACCGAGCTAGGAAAACAGGGTATTGTATTTGCCGATAATTATGATGCCCGTATCGAATACGTGTTCTCCAGCCTGAATGCGGTGAAACCAGAGATGATTGAACAGGCGACGGTTAATGCCCGACAGGTAGCGCAAAAATTTGCCCGGGATTCAGAAAGTACCCTGGGCAAAATAAAGCGGGCCCGGCAGGGGCAGTTTACAATCCGCGATCGGGATCGCCAGCATCCGCATATTAAAAAGGTGAGGGTAGTCTCTACGATTGAGTACACGCTGATCGATTGATACGTGGGTATTAGCTGCTAATATTTCATAGGGGATGAATCCTGCTATACTGACAGTCAGAAAGTTTTGGCGGCAAAACAGGAACTTCCTGATGGCAGATTCTTCGCCCTCGATACCCTCCCAGCTGGAGTTTTTTGATGTGCCCAGTCCTTGCATCGGTGTGTGTGAGTCGGGTCGGCGCGGGTATTGTAAGGGCTGTTTTCGCAGCCGTGACGAACGCCGTTTTTGGTATCAGGCCGATAACGCTACCCGCCGTCACATTGTGGCGGCGTGCCACAAGCGTAAACGCGCGGCGCAGCGCCGTGCACGGCAGAACGAGACCCTGTCTGAGGCTGGTCCTACTCAGTTTGAATTGTTCGACAATAGATAGTTTTTAGGTAGCCAGATTTTATTGTCGCTGCCAGGAGAGAACAAGAGCCCATGTCTTTAGAAAGCTACGCCTCATTTGCAGCACAGTCATTTACGTTGCCGGATATCTGCTTGCGTATTCGCGAGATTTTAGATGATCATCGGTCCGACAGTGACGATATCGCCCGATTAATTGCCGTGGATCCTTCCCTGACGGCTAAAATTTTAAAGCTGGCTAACAGTGCGCTGTTCAGGTTTCCCTCGCAAATTGACTCCATCAGCAAGGCAGTCAGCGTTATTGGCGGAGAAGCCTTGTACAATCTGGTGGTAGCCGAAACCGCGACCACTGCCTTTAAGGCATTTGATACGCCTTATGTGGATCTGGACAGTCACTGGCAGACGTCAGTATATACCGGAGTAGTGGCCAAGCGCCTGGCGAAACTGGCCGGGCGGCGGGGCAGTGACCGGTTTTTTGTAAATGGAATTTTGCTAAATCTCAGCGAACTGGTAGCAGCCAAGTACAACTCGCGCTTATACAGTGAGTACCTTCAGCATACAAAAGGGACGCCCTGGTCCCGTCAACAAGCGGTATTCGGCTTTGATTTTGCCCATTTAAGCGGCCTTATCATGGAAAAGTGGCAATTACCCATGCCGCTGTATTATCCGGTACAGCATCTACACAATGTAGAAAAACAGTCTCAGGAACAGGATATTGCTTTATTAGCCTGTGCTCTGCGGGTTACAATTTGTCAGATACGGCCTGAAATGTCGAAGGAAATTGACCCGGTGCCGCCGGCATTAAACAGCATCTTACCCCTGGCCTATGAGCAAATGGACGATGTTGTGGCTTATGCCGACAAAGAAGCTGAGAAAATTTCCTCGCTCATATACTAATAACCTGGCCACGGACGGGTTCACATTAAGCGCTAAGAAATCGAATCAAATTGTATGCAAAACCATTCCAGAAGATGTTTACTGGTTCTGGCTGCCTGCCTGTTTGGCAGTGTTCCGTCTTATGCCGCCGATAAAAACCTGATTCAAACCTTGTATCACACGGACTTCACCTATCGCCAGGATGAGGAAGAAGATCTGTTTTCGTTAGATGGGGAAGTGGGGGTGTTAAATTCTACCGGCAATACTGACGCCTTTTCTCTTAAGGCGGGTGTTATAGCCGAGCAGGAAACCTTTGACTGGAATAACAATTATTCTGCTGAACTGCTGTACAAGCAAATTGAAGTGGAAACGAATGGGGTAACGGAAGATCAGGTTAGCGCCCAGCGTTTTTACGGCACGGCCCAGTTCGATAACAAACTGGAGACCCCGGGTCGCCGGCTGTTTTTTTACGCCGATTACGAAAATGATGAATTCAACGGCTACGATTACCGGGCTACTCTTGCCAGCGGCTGGTCGCAGCGCGTGTGGAATACCGATGAAAGTATGTTGCGTTATAGCGTGGGACCTGGCTACGGCCTGGTTTCCGCTGAAGACGGCACCCAGACGAATATCAACAATGGGTTTATTTTACGGGCTTCGGGCGAATACCATTATCAGTGGTATACCGGCTCCAGATTTCGCCAGTTTTTAAGTACAGAAGTGGGTCCCGACAACATCAAAACCCGCTCGGAAACCGCGCTTTCAGCAAACCTGTTTGATTCACTAGCTATGAAGCTGTCTTTTACCGTAGCGTTTGAAACACAACCGCTCCCGAATGTACCAAATTTGAATACCGAAACCTCACTGAGTGTGGTTTACCGGTTCTTTTAAACAGACAAACAGAATAATGGGCAAGGGTAGTCACCGCCCGAATGATAAAAGAGCATAACGCCGAAATGGTAAAAACCGTAACGGCAGATACAAATCGGATTTAACAAAAAACACGGAGAAACACATGAAAAAAACAGTATTAGCGGCAACGGTTATCGGTGCGCTTTTCTCAAGTACAGCAATGGCGCAAACCAAGCAAAAGCCTTTCACTCTGGAAGGTGGTCTGGGTTTCATTTTCACTACCGGTAACACAGATACCACGTCTGTTAATGCTTCGATTGAGTCTCACCAGGAACTGGAAAGATGGAGTAACGACTACAGCATCAGCGGGCTTTACAAGCAGGAATCGGTAGAAAATGAGGAAGGGGTGGAAGAAGATCGCACCTCTGCACAAAAGTTTGATGCCCAGGCGCAGGCTAACTACAAGCTACAGAATCCTGACAACCGTTTGTTTGGCTTCGCATCTTATGAAGACGACCGGTTCAGCTCATTCAATTACCAGTCTACAGTAGCTGCGGGTTGGAACCAAAAACTGTGGCAAAATGACACCACCGCTTTAGAGTATTCAATTGGTCCGGGTTACGCGTTTAACGAAACTCAGGACGGCGAGTCGCAAAACAGCTTCATCGTTCGTGCTTCAACCGGTTTTCAGTGGCTGATTTCTGATACGTCAAAGTTTACCCAAACCATCAGTACTGAGGTAGGTAGCGACAATACCAAGTCTGCTGCCGAAACTGCGCTGACCGCTTCAATCAACGGCAGTTTATCGCTTAAAGTCTCTATCTCGTTTGACCACAACACCAACGTTGAGCCAGGCAAAGAAAAGCTGGATACTGAAACTGCGGTAACCCTGGTTTACAACTTCCTGTAAAGCTTTATAAAGCGGTATCGCCAAACCCTCAAAGCCTCCCTTGCGGAGGCTTTTTTGCAGACGCAGAGCTGTCCTGAATTATTAACCTGTTACCACGACCTCTACCACGTAGCCGTGTCTGGTATGGTATTCTGTTGCAGTTGTACATCTTTTAATAGCCTGACTATATGAACAAAACCACCAAAAAACTTGATAACAATGTTGTTAAAGCGCTGACCCTGGCCTGTGAGGAAGTAAAGCAATGGCAGATCGGGTTTGAATGGCTGACCCATACCGCTCGCTATAATCACTTTCCGGGCAGTCTGATGATCACCTGTGTTTTTGCCAACGATGAACAGGTAGAGCGGACGGTGGCTGATGGTCTGGACAAAAAAATGCGTCAACTGATTCAGGGCAAATTGCTAAAAGCAGGTATCAAAGTTAAAGATATCCGGCGCCACGTGCGACTGGACAGTGAGCAAAGTTGCGAGCGTCAGGATCACGGAGACTGGCAGGTGCGCATAGCCCGCTTTGAGTGCTGATGCCGGGTCATGTTTAACCGGGTCATGTTCGGCTCTGCGCTTCGTCAGCCGTTTAAGTGCTACCACCAATGATCAGTTGGGACTGGTTGTGGTTGTTGGGCGCAGGCTTTTTCGGTGGGGTATTAAATAGTATCGCCGGAGGCGGGAGCTTTATCACGTTTCCGGCACTGCTTATGGCCGGGGTGCCGGCAATCAGTGCCAATGCCACTAACACATTCGCCTCGTGTGCCGGGTATTTGAGCGGGGCTTACGCCTTTAAGGAAGAACTGCGCCGCTACCACCAGGTTTTGCCTGCGCTTATCGGTGTTAGCGCTGTGGGCGGGCTGATGGGGGCGTGGTTATTATTGCAAACCCCCGCAGCGGTTTTTCAGGAAGCCATTCCCTGGCTGCTGTTGTTTGCCACCCTACTGTTTATTTTTGGCAGCCAGCTTAACCGACTACTCAAACAGCTGGGTCGAGGGCATAAACGTATGGCAGGCGCCGCAAAGGCCGCTTTAGTATTGTTGTTATTGCTGGTGTGTATTTATGGCGGCTTTTTTAATGCAGGTCTTGGTATTATTTCCCTCAGTTATCTGGCGCTGGCTGGTTATACCGATATCAATGTGATGAACGCGATGAAGTTACTTATCTCATGTGTGGTGTCGGTAATTGCCATTGTCATTTTTGTCCTGCAGGATCAAATTGCCTGGCTTGAAGGCTTGCTGGTATTAACTGGCGCTTTGGTGGGGGGATATCTGGCGGCGCGCATTTCACGTCTGGTTGCGGCGCACTATATTCGCTATTTTGTGATGGTGATCAGTGTGCTTATCACCAGCTACTTTTTTATGGACACCTATGCCAACTGACACTGGTCATGTAAAAACGGGGAGCCGCGATTGGGCTCCCCAGATGACTTGATACCTAACCTTTACGGCCGGTTAGTGTAGCAGTCGCGCTTTAATGGTACCGTCAATCTGCATTAGCTGGCTTAAGCCGTCGTAGGCGTTATCAGCGGCCACATCAATAACAACATAACCAATATCACCGGAAGTCTGCAGGTACTGCGCTTCGATATTGATGCCACGATCGGCAAAGGTACTGTTGATTTGCATAATAACGCCGGGACGGTTTTCGTGAATATGCAACAGCCGCGAACGACCAGGGTGACCTGGTAACGAAACTTCGGGGAAATTGACCGCCGACAATGTGGACCCATTGTCGCTGTATTTCGCCAGTTTGCCCGCCACTTCAATACCGATATTTTCCTGAGCTTCCTGGGTGCTTCCGCCCACATGAGGGGTGAGTATCACGTTGTCGAACTGACGTAGCGGCGATACAAACTCTTCATTGTTGGATTTAGGCTCCACCGGGAACACATCAATGGCAGCGCCATTCAGCCGCCCGGCTTCAAGTTCCTTAACCAACGCATCAATATCCACCACCGTACCCCGGGAAGCATTAATAAAAATACTGCCCTGTTTCATTTTTGCCAGTGTTTGAGCATTGATCATATCCTGAGTGGCGTCTGTTTCAGGCACGTGCAGTGACACGACATCCGAGGTTTCCAGCAGGGTGTCCAGCTTTTTAATCTGCACCGCATTGCCCAGCACCAGCTTGTCTTCTATGTCAAAAAACTGCACTTTCATGCCAAGGTGCTCAGCCAGGATACTCAGCTGCGTTCCAATATGCCCATAACCGATAATGCCCAGGGTTTTCCCACGGGCTTCAAAGGACCCATTAGCCGACTTGTCCCATTCTCCACGGTGCGCTTTGGCATTTTTAGCAGGTACCCCCCGCAATAATAAAATAATTTGTCCCAGTACCAGTTCGGCTACGGAGCGGGTATTGGAAAAGGGCGCATTAAATACCGGGATCCCCCGGCGTTGGGTAGCGTTCAGGTCGACCTGATTAGTGCCAATGCAAAAGCAGCCTACAGCTACCAGTTTTTGAGCAGCAGTAATAACCGCCTCGGTCAGCTGAGTGCGGGACCGAATGCCAATAAAATGAACATCTTTGATTTTTTCAATCAGTTCTTCTTCCGGCAATGAGCTTTTAAGATACTCAATATTGCTGTAGCCACTGCTTTTGAGGGTTTCCACGGCACTGGTGTGCACCCCTTCTAACAACAAAATACGGATCTTTTCTTTGGGTAATGACACTTTACTCATCGCTTGCAATCTCAGCCTTAGTGAATGGTTAAAAGACATCTGGACGTCTAAATACCAAAGTACCAGATGTGACAGGATGTGAAAAGCAGATTATCAGGCAATCGGGGGACCGGCAGAGATTATCGGCTGCCGGTGTCTATTTTACCCGTTCCCCGGGCCGTAATTTCAGGCTGGAAAATCTATTTGAAGGTTTGTACGCCCTGGGCAGTAGCACTTAATACGACATCGGCGCCACGCATGGCAAAAATACCATTGGTAACCACGCCAACGATGTTGTTAATGGTTGCTTCCAGCTCGCGGGGGTTCAGGATCTCGAGGTTATGAACATCCAGAATGACATTGCCATTGTCGGTGACGACACCCTGACGGTAAACCGGATCGCCACCAAGTTTCACCAGTTCGCGGGCCACATAGGAACGCGCCATCGGAATCACTTCCACTGGCAACGGAAACTTACCCAGCAGCGGAACCTGTTTAGAGTCATCCACAATACAGACAAAGGTGTCGGCCACCGCAGCAACTATTTTTTCCCGGGTCAGAGCCGCGCCGCCGCCTTTGATCATATGCTTGTGCTCGGTGACCTCATCCGCGCCATCAACATAAATGCCTAATGAGTCAACATTGTTAAGCTCAAAGACTTCAATGCCCGCCGCCTCTAAACGCTCGGTAGACGCCTGCGAGCTGGACACGGCACCGGTTATTTTGTCCTTAATTGACGCCAGTTCATCAATAAAGCAATTAACCGTAGAACCTGTGCCTACGCCCACCACGGTATCATATTGCACATACTGTAATGCGGCTTGCGCGACCGCTTTTTTCTTTTCGTGCTGGTCCATAAACCCTCCCATTCTTAAAGAATTAAAAGTGTACCTTATCTTCAGACTATTTGGGGGCTGGATTGTGGTCTTTGGGGGATTTTTGATAATGCAGTCCGGCGGGGGTGACAATAATATCACAGGGTATGTCCCAGCTGGCGACGGGCAGGGCCTCTACCTGCTGACAATCGTGCGCGATGCCTACCAGCACCGGTCGTGTGTCAGAGGCAGGCAGAGCCGCCAGAGAACGGTCATAAAAGCCGCCGCCCATTCCCAGGCGGTTGCCCTGAGCGTCAAAGCCTACCAGAGGCATCAGTATTATATCGTGCTGAGCCAACAATCGAATATCAGCACAATTAAGCATAGGTTCGGCAATGTTAAAGCGATTGGTGGTCATTGCAGTGGCCGAACAATAGCGCACAAACAACAAATGTTTTTTAGAAAATGGATGCAGTATCGGCAACGTGGTTTGTTTATTATCCCGCCAACATTGTGACAGCATTGGGGTCAGGTCCGGCTCGCCATCGTTTGCCAGATACCCGGCAATAGTTTTGGCGCGGGTGTAGGCCTCCAGACAGGTCAGGTGGTAGGCAATAGATTGTGCAGCGTCATGTTGCGTCGCCGAGGTCAGTGCATTTCGCGCGGCGCGAAGATTTTTTCTTAATTCTCGGCGGTTTGGCTGTGCGGGCATAACATTGTTATTGTTCGGCTAAATAATGATTAAGCATACGGATGAGCTGATTCAATGCAATGGGTTTTGTTAAAATTGCATCCAGGCCACTTAACAACATGGTTTCCCGGTTAGTCACGGCATCTGCTGTCAGCGCCACAATCGGTAAGTCGGGGTGTTGTTGTTTAATGATTTCTGTGGCTTGCAGGCCAGACATCCCCGGCAACCCAATATCCATGATAATTAAATCAAAAGGCTCCTGACTGGCTGCTGTTACTGCTTCTTCTCCGGTGGTTACCAGGGTGTGGGCCACGTGCAATTCATCCATTAATGAACTGATAACGATTTGGTTTATTTCATTGTCTTCAACAATCAATAAACGTGTTTCAGGTTGGATGTGTAAGTCTTCAGGTAGTTCGGTATTGGCAGTGGGCGGACACTCGCCTAAAGGCAGAACCAATTGTAGCTGGTGGGCCCCGGGAACTTCGATTTGCCCGCCCAGTAAGGTAATCAGGTTCTTTGCGATACTTAGGTCCTGAAAGCTTTCACTGATATAAAACTGCTCGTCAAAGCAGATCTGCCGGGTATTCAAAAACTCCTGCTCCATCACGCTCATAAACGGCTGTTTACTTTTAAAGGTAACCAGCAGCTGACCGGGCGTACAACAGACCTGGCAAATTAGCTGACTGCGGGCCGGCAAGTTCAACGCGGCGTGATTTACCAGGGTACTGATCACCTGGCTCACTTTAGTATCATCCAGGGTCATGGTGCGGGGGGCCGAAGAGCTCAATGCCCAGCCAAGCTGCAGCTGGCTATTTACCATTTGCAACATGCTAAACAAGCTGGTCAGATAGTCTTTAGCGTAAATACTGCGGGGTAACGGCTGTAAGCTTTTATCGCTGTCGTGGGCCACATTCAGCACCGAATCGACAATATCGAGCAGCCGGTGGCCGCTGGTCTGAATATGCTGCAGGGCGTTATCAAACGTTTCAGGTAGCTCATGCTGTTTACTTTGCTGGCGTAGCTGGCGGCTAAACATAGATATCGCATTTAGCGGCGTGCGGACCTCGTGGCTTAAGTAAGCCAGGTAATGCTCTTTATACTGCAAAGCCCGCTGTAACTCCCGGCTGTTGCGTCGTAGCTCCAGTTGCGCAATTACCGCCGCGCCCAGCGTCGCCAGCGCCTGACGCTGCTCTTCATTCAGCACTCTGGGTTTATCGTCCAGTGTACAGAGCGTGCCCAGAGCAAACCCCCGGGGTGAAACTAATGGGGTGCCGGCATAAAAGCGAATTCTGGGGGGGCCGGTAACCAGCGGATTATCAAAAAAACGAGGATCCTGAAGTGCATCATTCACTTCAAACAAGTGGTCTTCCAGGATGGCGTGGGCACAAAATGCCACATTACGATGAGTTTGTTGCGCATCCAGACCGATTTTGGATTTAAACCACTGCCGGTCCTGATCTATCAGACTGATAAGGGCAATAGGGGTACCACAGATTTGTGAAGCCAGCGCGGTGAGCTGATCAAACACATCTTCACTGTCACTGTCGAGAATCTCGTAACTCAGTAATTCAGCCAGTCGCTGATTTTCATTTATAGGCGATGAGGGCGTTTGCACAAGGCTCGTCTCTTATAACATATTTTAAGAAATATAAGAGACAGCCACGCCAGGCAGAGCAGGCATAGTGTGATGTCTCGTTCAAAAAGCATAGGTTGTTATAACTAAATTCGCCAATGCCCACGAGTCTACTTTAGTTGAAAGCCAGCTATGGGCCGCCCGGCAAGGTTTGATAGCTGTGACGGTGTTAACGGGCTCCCGGGTCACGAAATACAAGGGCTAGATTAACTTGCTTTACCAGGGAAGGGGCGCCTTATCAGGACATCTTTAGTAACAATGTTGATGCTTTTTTATGCTGATTTAATATATGCAGGGTGGGTCACAATCCCAGAGCATAAAAAAACTCCGCCAGGAAGAGGTTTCCCGCGGAGTTTTTTAAAAGGCATTTGCGTGGCAGATTTTTTGCCCGCGTTTTTTTGCTTACCGTTTTTAGCGCGCGTAGGTATCCACAAACAGTTGTTCCAGGCCATCCCGGTCAACCTGGGTCGCCACTTTGATCGTCTGGGCTTCCAGCCATAACGGACTGGCGGTGGTGCCGGTTGGCGCGATCATCGTCTGACCCCGGTTAAGTGGATCCGTCGCTACCCGTGCATGACCTTCTGTAAGCTCGAACAATTCAGGCTTAATCAGATGAGCCAGAGGGAAGGCATCGTGGAAACAGCACACCCGTTCTTCTGAATCCCGGGTATAGAAATCGATATAAAACTGAGCGGCATCTTTAACAAAACCACCCAGTTTGGGATTCTTTTGAGCCAGGGTTTCAACAAATTCGGCTTTAAAGCGTACGGTGTTGGTGACATCCAGGCCAAACATGGTGACTTCCCAGTCAGCGCCAAAAACAATTTCGGCGGCGTGGGCATCATTCCAGATATTGGCTTCGGCGACCGGGGTAACATTGCCCGGCACAAAGGCCGCACCGCCCATAATGCTTACGCCTTTTACCAGCTTTGGCAAGTCCGGCTCTAAACGCAGGGCCAGGGCCAGGTTACCCAGAGGACCAATGGCTACCAGGGTGATTTCGCCAGGGTGCTGACGCGCCATATCCACAATAAACTGGGCAGAACTACGGGGATCAAGCTGACCTTCAATGGCCGGAAAATTGATATTGCCGAAGCCATCATCGCCATGCACAAAATGGGCATAGGAAGACTCTGGTCCTACCCAGGGCATACCCACACCTTTGGTGACGGGGATGTCCTGTTCTGCCAGTTTACACAGGGTCACCGCATTTTTAGCGGCCATATCCACAGGCACATTCCCAAATACGGTAGTAAGCCCCAGTACGTCAATATCAGGTGACTGAAAGGCAAAGAAGATGGCCATCGCATCATCAATACCCGGATCCGTGTCTAAAATAATCTTGTGTGTCATAGTATTCTCTGTGTACTAAGCGTGTTTCGCCAAAAAGCGGTCCACTTCTTCTTCGGTAGGGATAGACTGCGCAGCGCCTTTACGGGTAACCGCGATGGCTGAGGCGGCGCATCCGCGTACCAACGCATCTTTAGCGGCAGTATGCTTGCTATAGGCAGATAAAAAATAGCCAATGAAGGTGTCGCCGGCGGCGGTGGTATCAACCGCCTCAACCGTAAAGGCGGACACCTTTTCGATGCCCTGTTCGGTAATCATCAGCACGCCATCTTTACCTAAGGTGATCAACACCTCGGCATGGGTCCACTGCTGCTGGAAAACCTCGATGATATTGTCCAGTGCCTCGGCACCCGTCAGTGCAGCTGCTTCGGTTTCATTAACAATCAGCAGATCCACACAATCCAGGGGCAAGGCTTTAACAGACTCACTCATCGGGGCCGGGTTAAAGGCTACCCGCAACCCTTTCTCTTTGGCTTGCTTTAAGACTTCGTCGATACAACTGGTCTCATTTTGAGTGAGTACCCAATCCATATCGCTGGTATCTAGCAGCGATTTTTTAACGGTGTCGGGGGTTAGCGTAAGGTTGGCACCACCAAAAAGCACGATGGCGTTTTCGCCACCCGGTGTGACCTGGATAATGGCATGCCCGGAAGGAACGTCATGACATCTCACATAACGACAGTCGACACCGTGTTTGATAAGGGTTTGTTTGAAGCTGGCATCAGACTCATGAATGCTGCCCACGTGCTTAACGTCGGCGCCGGCCTGGGCCAGAGCAATAGACTGGTTGGCACCTTTGCCGCCTAGCAGTTGCTGATAGTTTGATGAGGCAATGGTCTCACCGGGTCTGACAAAATGATCAACCGAATATACGTGGTCGATATTAATAGACCCAAAATTAATTACAGCCATTTCTTCTTCTCGTCGAAAAAGGGCGTCTCCCAGAATGCCGCTGTTCATCGTTCGCCCGTGAGCCGAAAGGTTCACGGCGGAAGAATCATCATAACCGTAGGCTTCTCGATACGAGCCGAGCTTGCTCAGTAGTTATAAGTTCAACTTCCTTTTAAAAAAGCATCGGCCAGGGACATGAATGAACTGGCGCACATCCCAGGAGACATTGATTAAATAACAAGCGCAACAGGGTATATCAAACGTACAGTCTCGGGAAGAGATCATTATTCAGCACGCCAATATTCTTATTGCTCAGGTCAGTAGGATACTAACAGGCTGAGTCACTAGATTCTCTAATTGCTCAGCTGGTCAGAAGCGATGACCCGATTATGTTGTCAGACAAAAAAATTTCAACCAAAAGTTAACCATTTGGTCAAAAGAAATAGCTTGCAGTTAAATAATAAAGCATCCCGGCCTTTTTCGAAAGGGCAGATGCAATAATCTAAGTCTGGTTGCGCAGTTGCTGAGCAGCGCCAGCATGCTGGGTTTTACAGCCGCTTTTTGCTAGCATAACGTGTCAACATACAAGCATTATATTAAGGGTTGTTCGCGTGGACAAACAGTTAGATTACGACAGCATTACCAATGTGTTGTTTCAGGGCTCGGTAAATGCCGATGCCGCCGAAGTTCATGGCACCATGTGCGGTATGTTATGTGGCGGAATGTCACTCACCGACCGCAAATGGCAGACCGTGCTGGCCGATACCACCAATCAGGGCGAAACCTTCTCGAAACTGGTTAATTTCAAACTTGAGCAGCTATTCAGCCAGACCATCGAACAACTACTGGAAGGCGAGTTTAGCCTCCAGATGATGCTGCCCGATGATCAGGCCCCGATTAATGATCGCGGTGCCGCCCTCATTAACTGGGTACAAGGCTTTTTGCTGGGATTTGGACTGCATCAGCAGAATCTTGATCAGTGCTCCTCAGATGTAAAAGAAGCCATTCAGGATTTTTCCGATATTTCGCGTATGGAAGAACCTATGGACGCCGATGAAGAATCCGAGCGGGCCCTGAACGAAGTTGTAGAGTATGTGAAAATTTCAGCGCTCTTGTGCTTTAGTGAGCTGGGTCGCTCGCTACTTGACGATCAGCAGGAAAAACCTTCCGTTCATTAACTATCTAAGGCGCTTATGATTAGCCAACAGGAATTTTTTGCCCGCCGGCAACGGTTGCTGGCCCAATGTCAGCCCAACAGTGTGTGTCTGATCCCGGCCGCGTCGCTGGTAACCCGCAGCCGCGACACCGAATATACCTTTCGCCAGAACAGCGATTTTTGGTATCTGACCGGTTTTAACGAACCCGATACCTGGTTGCTGTTATCTAATCATGAACGCCACGGCGGCAGCTTTATGGCGATGGTGTGTCAGCCCAAAGATAAAGACAGTGAAATCTGGCACGGCCGGCGTTTAGGTACCGAAATGGCCCTGGCGCGTTTTGACCTTGACGAAGCCTACGAACTGGATGAGCTACCGGAAGTGCTGATGCACTGGTTGATGGGCCATGACCAGGTTTATTTTTGTCAGGGCCAGAATACCACCGCCGACACCCTATTTAATACCGCCATGCAGAGTCTGCGCGAGGCGCCCAAAGAATACAGTGCCCCGGTGGCCACGCTGGATGTCCAGCCACTGTTGCATGAAATGCGCTTGTTTAAATCGGCCTGCGAAGTGGCGGTGATGAAAGCCGCGTGTCAGATCAGCGCCCGTGCCCATTGCCGGGCCATGCAAGCTGCTGCTCCGGGGGTGTTTGAATACCAGCTAGAAGCCGAGCTGCATCATGAGTTTGCCATGGCCGGGGCGCGCTCGCCGGCCTATTCCACCATTGTCGGTAGTGGTGAAAATGCCTGTATTTTGCATTATACCGAAAACAGCAAAGAACTGGCCGCCAATGAGCTGGTGCTGATAGATGCCGGGGCCGAATTTATGGGCTACGCTGCGGATATCACCCGCACCTTCCCGGTTTCAGGCACTTTCAGCGGGCCGCAAAAAGAGATTTATAACCTGGTGCTCAAAGCGCAGGAAAAAGCGCTGGCCATGCTGGCCCCGGGGGTCACTTTACGGGCGGCCACTGAACGGGTAATCGAAACCCTGACCGAAGGCCTGGTGGCGTTAAAACTGTTACCGGGCACCGTCGCCGAAAATTTAGACAGCGAAAGCTGGCGTCAGTTTTTTATGCACGGCCTGGGACACTTTATTGGCCTGGATGTGCATGATGTGGGGGATTATCGTATTGATGGCGAAGATCGACCGCTGCAGCCGGGGATGGTTCTTACCGTTGAGCCCGGCCTTTACATTGCGCCCGATGCGCCGGTGGCTGAACAATATCAGGGCATTGGCGTACGTATAGAAGATAATGTGGTGGTGACTGCAACGGGCATTGAGGTTTTAACCAGTGATGTGCCTAAAACAGTGCCTGAACTAGAAGCCCTGTTACAGAGATAAACTTTTGGAACAAACGGATATTGCGATTGTTGGCGGCGGTACGATTGGCCATGTACTGGCCGCCGGCCTGCTGGCACACACCTCGTTTAACGTTACCCTGCTTGACGCTAATCCCGCCCAGTCCGGTGGGGCGGCGACCAATACTCAGCCGGTAAGCCCTGCAGAGCCACGCTCCGTCGACAACAAAGCTGAGGATGCCAGTGTTGTTCACCCTGGCTTTGATGCCCGGGTTATTGCGCTGGCCCGGCGCACGGTAGACAGCCTGCAAGCCATGGGCGTTCCCGTGGAAACAGCCTGTACCGAAGCCATTGGCCATATTCAGGTTACCGATCAGGGCAGTATGGGATTTTGTCAGCTGCATGCCCAGGACTTCAGGTTATCTTCATTTGGTGAAGTGATCGCGCTAAAAGAGCTGGGACGGCTGTTAACTACCCATAATCTTGCTAAGGGTCTGAATTATTTGGTGAGCCAGCCGGTGCACCAGATTCAGCAGCAACAGGATAAGGTGATACTGTCACTGGATAAGGCCGAAGCGCTTAGCGCCCGGCTGGTGATCCTGGCAGATGGCGGTCGCTCAGGTCTGGCCGGGCAGGTTGGTATTGAGCGTACCAGCATGCCTTACGAGCAGGTCGCGATTACCTGTAATGTGCTTACCAGCGAAGCGCATTATCAGCGTGCCTACGAACGTTTTACGCCCCACGGGCCGCTGGCTTTCTTACCCTTTAATCCCGGCGATACCCACTCAGGTCATAGTTTTTCAGTAGTGTGGACGGTGGCTGCTGATAAAGCGCAGGCGTTGCTGCAACTCTCTGATACGGAATTTTTACGGGCGTTGCAACAGGCATTCGGCTATCGGCAGGGCCGGATATATGACACCGGTCCGCGCCATGCTTATCCTCTGGAGCTGGCTCAGGCAAAGCAGTTAACCAGTCACCGTACTGCCATGGTGGGAAACGCGGCGCAAACCCTGCATCCGATTGCCGGGCAGGGCTTTAACCTGGGTTTGCGCGATACCCTGGACCTTGTAGAGACATTAACCTGTCATTCAGATCCCGGTAGCTATGGCACATTAAGACAGTTTGAACAGGCACGAAGTGCGGATCGTCGGCAAACCATCTGGTTGACCGATGCCCTGGTACGAGGCTTTTCCAATCGCTATGCCGGCTTAGGTGCTCTGAGAAATGCCGGGTTAATAGCATTGGATAACTTATCAGCATTACAACAGGCCTTTGTGGCGCGTACCACCGGTTATGGTCCGGCAACAGGCAGGAGGTAACAGTATGCAAAAGATGGATGTGGTAATCATTGGTGGTGGCATGGTGGGTCTTACCCTGGCTGCCGCCTTAGGACAAAGTACACTGCGAGTGGCGGTTATCAGCCATAGTCCGTTTACTGAGACCTTGCCTGCTGCGCCCTCGTTGCGGGTCAGTGCCATTAACGAAGCAAACCATGAGGCCTTGGATCGTTTGCAGGTCTGGCAGTATTTACCGGCTGACCGGGCGGCCCCTTACCAGCATATGCACGTGTGGGATAAAGACAGTTTTGGCCATATTCATTTTGATGCCAGTGATATGCAACGCCCTCAGCTAGGCCATATTATTGAAAATCAGGTGTTAACCAATGCTTTGGCAGCACAAATTCAGCATTTACCGAATGTGACACTCATTGAAGCCGGGGTAGACAAAATTCTGGCGGGTGATCAGGAAACCATGCTGATGTTAAGCAACGATGAAGTGGTGTCGTGTCAGTTGCTGGTGGGAGCGGATGGCGCCAACTCGATGGTGCGCCGACATGCCGGCTTTGCTGAGACATTCAAAGACTATGATCATCGCGCCATTGTGGCCACCATCCGAACACCGCAGCCTCACGAAGCTTGTGCCCGGCAGGTCTTTACACCGGATGGCCCCCTGGCGCTGCTGCCGTTAAACGATCCGAACCTGTGCTCGGTGGTGTGGTCGCAGCAAACCGACAAGGCCGAAGCGCTGATGGCGCTATCCGACACCGACTTTGCCCATGCCATGACCGCCGCCTGTAACAGTGAGCTGGGGCCGGTCGCGCTGGAAAGTGAACGGCGGGCGTTTACCCTGACCATGCGCTACGCCCGGCAGTGGGCCGACAACGGGGTGGCGATTATTGGCGATGCCGCGCATACCATCCATCCGCTGGCCGGGCAGGGCGCTAACCTGGGGATGCAAGACGCATTAGTACTGGCGGAGCATCTGGTGCAGCTGCATGAAAATGGTCTGCCCCTGGGGCGCTATAAACACCTGCGCGCATTTGAGCGAGCCCGCAAAACCGAAGCCATGAAAATGATTGCCGCGATGGACGGATTTAAAGCTCTGTTCGATGGTGATAATCCGCTGAAAAAACTGGTTCGCAGTACCGGTCTGGCATTAACTAATGAGCTGCCGGTGGTAAAACGAAAGCTGATTGAGCAGGCAATGGGCTTTTAGGGCGGCGTGACTGTACTCACTTAAATCATCCAATCGCGCCGGGTTCCAGGCTCAGGTTTGCAAAGCCTGAGCGACCCACGCATGATGGGATAGTTAATACTATTATCTTTATTGCCACTATCACGGAGTGAAAACATGGATAAGCGCGCTTTTCTGAAATTTACCGGAGCAGGCCTGGCTGCCGCTCCCCTGGCTTCGTTTGCCCAACAGGATACCGCCAAAAAGCCGTTTTATACCGATACCAAGATTGCTGATATTACGGCGTCGGTGAGCCCGGTAACTGTCAAAGAGCGCCGCGCGCGTATAGCCAAAGCCCAGCAATTGATGGCCAAAAATGATGTGGCCGCAATAATTTTAGAACCCGGCGCAGCCATGGATTACTTTACCGGGATCCAATGGTGGCGCAGTGAGCGACTGACGGCGGTGGTTATTCCCCGGGAAGGGGATATCGCTGTGGTCACCCCGTTTTTTGAAAAGCCCAGTGTAGAAGAGTCGCTGCAGGTAGGCGAAGATATCCGGGTGTGGCAGGAACATGAAAGCCCGTTTAAACAGGTGGCGCAAATCCTTGCAGATCGTAAGGTGGATAAGGGCCGACTGGGGTTTGAAGCCAGTGTTCGTTATTTTGTATTAAATGGTTTGATACCACTGTTACCTGATATGCAGAATGTCTCGGCCGAACCGGTGACTCTGGGGTGTCGGATGTTCAAAAGCGATCACGAGCTGCGGCTGATGCATAAGGCCAATGAGGTCACCCTAAAAGCTTATACCCATGTGTATGAACGGCTGGAAGCGGGTATGTCGCAGGCGGATGTGAAAAACCTGATGCAGCAGGCTCAACAAAAACTTGGTGGCAGCGATTTGTGGGCCATGGCGCTGTTTAATGAAGGCAGTGCTTATCCTCACGGCACCCGCAAAGAGCAGGTGTTAAAAGAAGGCTCTGTAGTACTGATGGACTGTGGCTGCGCAGTGCATGGGTATCAGTCTGATATTAGCCGTACCTTTGTATTTGGTGAGCCTACTGACAAGCAGCAGCAGGTCTGGAACAGTGTACGTAAAGGTCAGCAGGTGGCGTTTGAACAGGCTCAGCTGGGGAATACTGCCGGTAGCGTCGATGATGCCGTTCGCAGTTTGTATAAAAAGCAGGGGTACGGGCCGGATTACCAGCTTCCCGGGCTGTCCCATCGTACCGGCCACGGCATTGGTATGCAGGGGCACGAGCGGGTGAATTTTGTGCATGGTGAAAAAACCACGTTGCAGCCGGGCATGTGTTTTTCCAATGAGCCGGGAATTTATATTCCGGGCGAGTTTGGGGTGCGTCTGGAAGATTGTATCTATATGAACAGTAAGGGTCCGCAATGGTTCACCCGGCCTCCCAAAAGCCTGGCGGAGCCGTTGGGCGAACTGGCTCCGTTAGCGTTTAGCTAACCGCTGGACCGGTGGTCAGCCGCGATTTGATAAAGTCGGCCAGCGTTTTGCTGACCACCGGATGCTGGGTATCCAGATTAAACAGACAAATATTAACCCGCCCCAGATGTGGAAGATTAGGGTGTGTTAAAACCATCAGATTGTCCGGCATGCTGGAACGCGCCAGCGCGGTAATGCCCAGCCCCTGACCAATCGCCGCCACCAGGCCGGATAAATCGGCATTGGTATAGGTGATTTTCCAGGCTTTGGTCTGGCGCTTTAACTGCTCAATGACCCGGCTTCGATAAACACAGCCATCGGGCGCCAACACCAGAGAAATGGTATCGCCGCCAAACCCTCGGGTAATATCGCCGGCCCACACCATGTCATCCTGTAATAAAACCTCGCCCTCGGTTTGTTCCTGAGGATTGGCCAGCGCCAGAATCAAATCAAAACTGTCCCGGCGGGTGTGATGCAATAAGTCCCGGCTTAGCGCGGAGGTAACTTCAAGGGACACATCCGGGTAGCGTTTGGAAAACTCGCCAATTAAACCGGGTAACAGGGTAGACGCAAATTCACTGGGTATGCCCAGCCGCAACCGACCACTGAGAGGCGCCGGATTTAAAGCCCGAAAAATATCATCATTGAGCGCTAATAATTCCCGGGCTTTAGCGTACAGCCAGTTACCGTCGGCACTGGGCGTATGGCGCTGGCCGACCTTGGAAAACAATTTGCGTCCCAGCTGGGTTTCCAGTTTTTTAATCTGCAGGCTCACTGCAGGCTGCGAACGGCCCAGCCACTCGCCCGCCTTGGCGTAGCCGCCTTGCTCTATAACCGTGACAAAGGTACGTAAGTTGTCCAAGGATAACTGTTTCATATAGATTTGAATTACTGATATGCAATAAACATTAGATAACAATTTTAAATGTATTCATAAAAATTTCCAATTTGTTGTCGTTATAGTGCCACCCTATACTGCTGTTCACACTTACATAACAAGATAAGGTTGTATTGTATGACCAGCAAAACGGCTCTACACGCGAAGCACCTGGAAGCCGGGGCTAAAATGGTAGATTTTTTTGGTTGGGAAATGCCCATCAGTTACGGCTCTCAGATTGAAGAGCATCATGCGGTACGTCAGGATGCCGGCATGTTTGATGTGTCACATATGACCATTGTTGATGTTACCGGCGAGCAGGCCCAGGCGTATTTGCGCTATCTGCTGGCCAACGACGTGGCCAAGCTTAAAGACAAAGGCAAAGCGCTTTACAGCGGTATGCTGAACGAAGCCGGCGGCGTGGTCGACGACCTTATCGTCTATCATTTTGATAACACCAATTACCGGCTGGTGGTTAATTCGGCTACCCGCGAAAAAGACATGAACTGGTTACTGGACAAAGCCGAAGGCTTTGAGGTTACCATTACCGAAAAGCCGGATTTTGCCATGATTGCGGTGCAGGGGCCTAACGCCAAAGAAAAAGCAGCAACCTTATTCAGCGCCGCGCAAAAAGAAGCGGTGGAAGGCATGAAGCCTTTCTTCGGGGTACAGGCCGAAGACCTGTTTATCGCCACCACCGGCTATACCGGCGAAGCCGGGTATGAAATCATGGTACCAAAAGCCCGTGCGGGTCAGTTCTGGCAAGAGCTGTTAGATGCCGGCGTTAAGCCATGTGGTTTAGGCGCCCGTGATACCCTGCGTCTGGAAGCCGGCATGAACTTATATGGCCAGGACATGGATGAAACCGTGTCGCCACTGGCGGCCAACATGGGCTGGACCATCACCTGGGAACCGGCTGATCGCGACTTTGTCGGTCGCAGCGCCCTGGAACAACAGAAAGAGCAGGGCACCGACAAACTGGTGGGCCTGGTGATGAAAGAAAAAGGTGTATTGCGCGCCGGTCAAAAGGTCAAAACCGACAATGGCGAAGGCATCACCACCTCAGGTACATTCTCGCCCACACTGGGACACGCGATTGCCATGGCCCGTATTCCAGCCGGCTCGCCTGAAACGGTAGAGGTGGAAATGCGCAAAAAGTGGGTTACAGTAGACGTGGTCAAGCCTAGCTTTGTTCGCAATGGTAAAAGTGTCTTATAACTAACAATTTAAACATCAGGATATACTATGAGCAACATTCCAAAAGATTTACGCTATGCCGCCACTCACGAGTGGGTACGTCCCGAGAGCGATGGTGTGTTCACCGTTGGCATCTCTGAGCATGCACAGGGATTATTGGGCGATATGGTTTTTGTCGATTTACCTGATGAAGGCGACAAAGTCAGCACGGGCGATGACGTCGCCGTGGCAGAGTCGGTAAAAGCCGCCTCTGATGTTTACACCCCGCTTACCGGTGAAGTGATTGCGGTAAACGAAGATCTGGAAGACTCGCCTGAGCTGGTCAACTCTGACCCCTACGGCGATGGCTGGTTATTCAAAATTAAAGCTGACGATCCGAAAGAAGTAGAAAGTTTACTGGATGCCGACGGCTACAAGGCTTCAATTGACGAAGAGTAAGTCTTCGCCAGAATTTGCTTAGTCATTATTTATATGAAGTAAAAGGGGCCGACACAATCGCCCCTTTTTTCTTTCACGAACAAGTGGACATGCTTAAGTAATTGTTATGACAGACACCTCCATTACGCTGGCTCAGCTAGAGCAAAAAAACGATTTTGTTCGCCGCCATATCGGCCCGGGCGAAAATGAGATCAACGAGATGCTGCAGGCGATCAATGCCGACTCGTTAGAAGATCTTACTCAACAAACCGTACCTGCCGGCATCGAGCTGGACAAACCGATTGAAACCGGCGAGGGCGCGACCGAAGTTGATGCGTTGAGTGCCTTGAAAAAGGTGGCCGCCAAAAATAAAATCAATCGCTCCTTTATTGGTATGGGTTATTACGATACCCATGTGCCAAATGTTATTTTGCGCAATGTGCTGGAAAATCCGGGCTGGTATACAGCTTACACCCCGTATCAGCCAGAGATTGCGCAGGGTCGTTTAGAAGCCATTCTGAACTTTCAGCAGGTGACTATCGATTTGACCGGTCTGGAGCTGGCCTCAGCTTCACTGCTGGATGAAGGGACCGCCGCAGCCGAAGCAATGGCCCTGGCCAAACGGGTTTCCAAAAATAAAAAAGCTAACCTGTTTTTTATTGCCGATGATGTGCATCCGCAGACTCGTGACGTAGTAGAAACCCGGGCCGAGATGTTTGGCTTTGGTATTGTCAGTGGCCCGGCTGAAGAAGCGGCCGAACACGATGTATTCGGCGCGTTGCTGCAGTACCCGTCGAGCACCGGGGAAGTGGCCGACATTCGTGATATCATCAGCGCGGTACAGGCCAAAAAAGGGATTGTCGCCGTGGCTGCCGACTTGATGAGCCTGGTGATGCTGAAGTCTCCCGGGGAACTGGGCGCCGATGTAGCCCTGGGCAGTGCCCAGCGTTTTGGTGTACCTATGGGCTATGGTGGTCCTCACGCTGCGTTTTTTGCCACCCGCGACAGCTACAAACGCTCGTTACCGGGCCGTATTATTGGGGTCAGTAAAGACACCCGTGGCCGTCCGGCACTGCGCATGGCGCTGCAAACCCGTGAACAACATATCCGCCGTGAAAAAGCCAACTCAAATATCTGTACAGCGCAGGTGTTACTGGCCAATATGGCGTCGTTTTATGCGGTGTATCATGGTCCCAAGGGCCTTAAAACCATCGCTCAGCGAATCCATCGCTTAGCGGATATCACCGCCACCGGCCTGAAACAAAAAGGCCTGGCGCTTAAGCATGCGACCTGGTTCGATACCCTGACGGTACTGACCGATAACAAAGACCAGATTCTGCAACGCGCCTACGAAAAAGGCCTGAACCTGCGTGCTGATTTAGACAGCGCAGTGGGTATCGCGTTTGACGAAACCACGTCTCGTGATGATGTACAGGCACTGTTTGATGTGTTGCTGGGCGATGGGCATGGCCTGGATGTTGAAAAGCTGGATAGCGAGGTGACCACCCAGAATGTGCAGTCGATCCCAGCTGATCTGGTACGCACCAGCGATATTCTGACCCACGAAGTCTTTAACCAGTATCATTCAGAAACCGAGATGCTGCGCTATATTAAGTCTTTGGAAAATAAAGATTTAGCGTTAAACCACTCGATGATTTCGTTAGGCTCGTGCACCATGAAACTCAATGCTACCGCCGAGATGATTCCGGTGACCTGGCCTGAGTTTGGACAATTGCATCCGTTTGCCCCCCTTGATCAGGCCAGTGGCTATCATGAAATGATTGCTGAGCTGGCAGAGTGGCTTATCAGCATCACCGGTTATGATGCCATGTCGATGCAGCCAAACTCCGGTGCTCAGGGTGAATACGCCGGCCTGCTGGCCATTCAGCGTTATCATGAAAGCCGCGGTGAAGGGCACCGGAATGTGTGCCTGATCCCCAGCTCTGCCCACGGTACGAACCCTGCGTCAGCACAAATGGTAAGCCTGAAAGTAGTGGTGGTGAATTGCGATAAAAACGGCAACGTCGACCTTGACGACCTGCGCGCCAAAGCTGAAGAAGTCGGTGATAACCTGTCATGTGCCATGATCACTTACCCATCTACCCACGGGGTTTATGAAGAAACCGTACGCGAAATGTGTGACATCGTGCATCAGTACGGGGGCCAGGTGTATATGGATGGTGCCAATATGAATGCTCAGGTCGGTATCACCGCCCCTGGCTTTATTGGTTCAGATGTATCGCATCTAAATTTGCATAAGACCTTTTGTATCCCCCATGGCGGCGGTGGCCCAGGCATGGGCCCCATCGGTGTGAAATCGCACCTGGCACCGTTTTTACCCAATCATACGGTGATTGATATTGATGATGCCGGTAAGGATTGTGGCGCCGTATCTGCTGCGCCCTGGGGCAGTGCTTCGATTTTACCGATCAGCTACATGTACATCAAAATGATGGGCGCCGAAGGCTTACGTAAAGCGACTCAGGTCGCTATTTTGAATGCCAACTATGTCGCCAAACAGCTTGAAGGGCATTTTGACGTGCTCTACAAAGGCCGTAACGGTCGGGTGGCCCACGAATGCATCATCGATCTGCGTCCGCTTAAAGACGGCAGCGGCGTGAGCGAAATGGATATTGCCAAGCGCCTGAACGACTATGGTTTCCACGCGCCGACCATGAGCTTTCCGGTGGCCGGCACGCTGATGATTGAGCCTACTGAGTCGGAAGCCAAATATGAGCTTGACCGCTTTGTGGAGGCAATGATCAGTATTCGCCAGGAGATTGCCAAGGTAGAGAGCGGCGAGTGGGATGCTACAGACAACCCGCTGCACAATGCCCCGCATACCCTGGCTGATATCTGCGATAGCGATTGGAGCCGCGGTTACGATCGCCAACTGGCGGCCTATCCGGTAGCCGCCGTAGCGCGAAATAAATTCTGGCCCAGCGTAAACCGTATCGATGACGTCTACGGCGACCGCAACCTGATGTGCTCATGCCCCTCGATCGATACTTATCGTGACGAGTGAGTTCTTGTTGTGACAATTAACTAAGTTACCCGATAGAAATATCGGGTTCCCCGTTAATAAAGAAGTTACCCGTTAGCATTTAGTTTTTTAAAAAGCCCTTACTGCTAAAGTAAGGGCTTTTTGATTTTTAATAACTATAGACAGCCGAGTGGCCAGCTTTAATCGGTGTGGATGGACTTGGAAATATTGAAGTCGTCAATTTTGTCGCGAAGCTCGGCACATCTGTCTAAATAGGTTGTCGGTGTTTCTTTAAAATCACCCCACTTAACAGATAATATGTACGAGTGATCCCCTGTATAAACTGTATTGCCGCTGTGATTATCACAATCTGCCTCTTCAATTGACTTACTGTTAAAAACATTTCTCCTTAGAATACCAAAAAGAAAATCAGTTTTGAGTGTGCGACAATTGCAATAAGGACATGTCTTTTCTTTTATATAGTAATCATAATCACCCTCTTCATCCGGTAAAACAAGCATTAATACCCCATTGGGTTTACTCCTTCGCCCATTCTTTGATAGCTCTCTAAGAGAATATGAAATTTCCCATGGCATCCATTGATCTTTTTCATCATCAAACCATGCTTTCATACCTCGCGAAACGACAACGATTGTTATGCTACTATCAAAGATCTTGTTTCTTAGCCTAGATTCAATTGTGCTATCTTTAAAATCACTAAGATCTTCATTGTCATTTTCACCTTTGTAAATATCATTGTTATCACTTAGCAGCTGTTGTAGCTCTGTAACGTAATCTCGTGCCTTTGTTGAGTCAAAAAAGCTATCACTTAACGGTTCAACATTAGTATCCCCATATTTGTATGATACAAAAATTTTCCTTGCCATAATTATTCCTTTACTACTATTTCCAAAAGCTCAGTGACTTGAGAAATAATTTCTGCTGGGCCGCCTACTTCTTGGCCAACTTCTGTCAGCTTATCAATGAAGTCTGCACTGGCGTTTGGATAATAGGTGGTGATATTGTTTGTTACTCGCTCCCATAAAGTTTTAGCGACAAATCCTGAACAACCGATAGGTATAACAAAAACACCTTTACTGAGCGCAATTTCAAACTCCTCTAATACACCATTGGCATCCACAGTTTCTTTTCCGTTTCGCTTGTTGCCCATGAAGAATAAAGCTATACCAGATTTACCGATAATGGCCTCCCGGTATCTCGTCCAGACATTAGCCCTTTCTTTATCGTCTTTAATGAATTGCGGAAATGGACGCATTAAAAGATGGTCGTCTAAATGCGATTGCTGCTTTTTATATGCCGACGAAATAGCGCCAGATATTAATGGGTTACCAATACCTAAACCAACTCCTGACGCAACACGAAACCCTTTGTCAACCATTGAAGAGCCAAGCTTAAAAAGAGCTTCTTCTACATCGTGTTTTTGCCACGGCCCAAAATCGTCAGCAGATCCTGAAAAGAATACTGTTTTACGTTTATACTGCTTATATAGCTTTTCCAGAAGAACCGTGATTTCGCTATATTTTTCAACAAAGACAACATTAATGTGAAACCTATTCAAGTCCTGAGCGACAAGTCCTTGTTTTATTTTTCCGTTTTCAAATTGAGCATCTGTGTCGAAATCGCGCCTTTCAACTTTTTTGAAGATGCAATAATGATTTCTCTGGTTATCTTTAAAATTAACCCTAATTCTGCTTAAAATGTAATCTAAATTAGGGTCGCTAAAACTGAATCCGACGAACAGAAATGTTTTAGATACCAAGTCTCCAGAAAGAGCTGTTATAAACGGTGCATGCGTGAAAGGATATTTTTCATACTCATCTTTTGTGAGAGTAGTATCTTGTGGATTCTCAATATCCCCATGCATTTTATATAAGACTACATCCCTGCCTCGCTTTGTATTGGCTAGTTGATCTTTGTTGTATTTTGCGTCAACAATTTTTCCCTCAGCCTTTAATGCGTCTTCAATAAGCCTGTCGTAATTAGTTGTCCATATAGTATTTATTGGTAGGGAAGCGATGATTTCATGATTAACCGTCGGGTTAGCGGCTGTTCCCAGCTCGTCGATTAGCTTTTGGGTGATACGATTACGATTGTTGCTATTTCGAAAAAATTGAGCAACAGAGACTAGGTCTTGCTCAAGATCTAAATTGAGACCTAGCTCGTTTGCTAGCGGGGTTAGCAAATTTTTCCAGTCAACATATCCTGCATCAATGGAAAGACCTGCTCCTGCAAAGAGTGCAGCATTGCCGTCTTCGATTTCATTCAAATAAAGACGAAGAAAGTCTTCCTGTTTCATAGATTATCTGTCCTTGTATATTTGGTATTGAAATAGTTATGATTTTTTCAATTTCAACCCGATATTTCTGAATTATATGGTATTTTCAATAACTCCAACCCTCATAAGCCAACGGCAAACTATTCAGAAGATTTCGCCGTTCGCGCCAGTCGGGTAGGTGTTTGTCCATCAAGGCGACAAATCGCTTGTTGTGACTGCGTTCGATTAGATGCACGAATTCATGCACTAAGATAAATTCCAGACATTCTACAGGCTTTTTTGCCAGTTCTAGATTCAACCAAATTCGTTTAGTATCAGTATTACAACTTCCCCATTTGGTCTTCATTTTCTTTATGCCGATTGCATTAGGCGCCACTGACAATCGCTCTTCCCATTTGGGTAGTATCTTCTCTAATCTTTGCTGGAGCCGTGAGCGGTAGAAAGCATTTAGTAGCTTCAGCTTGTTCTCTACAGACGTGTTCGTCCTCACACTTAATTCAAGCTTTGACTTTCCGTTTTGAACAACAGCATGTTTCCCAGAAGTGGTCTTTACACTCAGACGTAATTGTCTCCCCCACAGATAATGGCTTTCACCGTTAACCATTTCCCGAATTGATTGACGGGCTTGCTCATTAAAATCAGCTTGCTGACGCTTTATCCAGCCAAGCTTATGAACAATAGTCAAGCGTATAGCTTGTTCAGAGGTATTCATTGGTACGGAAAGACGGACTCTGCCGTTGGGCGGGAGCACATTGAGGTGAAAATATAGGACAGTCACTTCTTACATCTACGGTTAATCTTTAGGTATTACTTGATTGCCTTAACTATTTCGAAGTTAATGCCTCGATATATTACCTTGGAACGGCTTTAAAAAGGTTTATATGCATAAATAGGTTTTAAGTAAGGCACTAGCTAGTGGATGCACGGCGCCCAGTTTTGAACGATACATATTAGATTATAGGTTGTGACTGGAGGCGAAAGTTTAGCGTATTTAAGCTGAATTGTATTTTTGGTTTCTTCTGCGTTTTGACCTCAGCTTTTCGATACTTACTGAAGACTTAAACTCAGTTTCAATTCCGCAGACCAATGTATTCCAATCGGTATGCTCTAGCCCAACTCGGGCGAGTATAGGAGAGGCGGCATCCTCTATTTTTCCACGTTTATCTGAATGAAAGTGACGCCCGGTTTGTTCGACGAGCGCGAAGTAATCTTCAATCCGAAAAGGCAACCCGTCCGACAACGTACCTTTAGGGTTCCCGGTGAAGTGAAGCAGGGTACGAGGTTGATGATGGAACTTCGCCGCCTGAATGCGTTTTTGAATACTGGTGTGGGCGGAGGCTCCCGGTGATTTTGCTAAACAGGCGCGCACAGGATTTAAATCCACATAAGCCATACAGGCTGCAAGTGATGCTTCATCCATTAATGCCTGAGACTTAAACCGTCCTTCCCAGAAATGCCCCGTACAGTCATCTTCCTTATTCGCTTGCCTGGCAATGTACTCGTTGAGTAACCGCATAAACCAGCTGATATCAAACAATCGGCTGCGATACACTTCAGCAAGGCTTTTCACCGTTTCGGTTTCTGCCTCAGACAGCGAATCACACTCGGCGGGATTGATATACCTTTGCGCCAACAGCATGCCTTTGTAAAGCTTGTGCCATCGCCGTATAACCTCCTTTACCGATAACGAATCCGCCTTTTCCTGGTTGATGCGCAATACCACATGGCTGTGATTGCTCATCACCGCATAGGCACAGACATCTACGCAGAACACCTCAGCTAAAAATAATAACCGGTCTTCCACCCATTGGCGACGATGCTCAAAGCTTTTGCCTGTCTGCGTATCTTCACCACATAAAAATGTACGACGAACACAGCGAGATACGCAGTGGTAGTAAGGGGTATCTGCCAGGTTAATAAGAGATTTACGTGGTCTGGGCATGGAATTCCAAACATGATGAAACCGTGCCTTATTGTGCCCGAATTAGCTCAAAACCCAACTGTACCTAGGACTTGTAAGTGACTGTCCTGTTTGCCCACCTGGGACTTGTAAGTGACTGTCCTGTTTGCCCACTGTCCTGTTTGCCCTCTTATCATGGCAATGAATCTACACCACACTAACCAGCTTAGAAATCAGGTTTTTTAAAATAGTTTATAAAAAATTATTTTTTAAGCACACACCCAAAATGTTAAGACGTCGGGGTACGTATTATTCAGCTCCCCGAACTCTTGTTAGAAGAATTTTTTTGAGCTATTTGAACTCGCCATACCCCTATCAATATCAGGCTCATTGCTAGTAGATCAGACGGGGTAACAGTCCTCCAATGAATAGAGCACCTATTATTAACGCTACTAAAGGAGGAATATAAGTCACACCTGAAGCGGCAATGGCTCCCATTCGGTTAACCAAAAAATAATAGATAATATAGGCAAAGCCGGTACCTAAAATGCCCAGCCCCAGAACCAAACCCAATAATGCTTTTGTATCGTTAAATACTAAACCTAATCCCTGGATTTCGGTTACAATTGGCAACATGAGCAGCGCAAGTCCGGTTTGATAAGTCGCAAGTGCTATTGGATTAATATCTAAAGGTTTAACGTATTTGCGCGCATATACAAATGACAATCCCACACTTAGCGCACCACCAGTCATATAAAGTACGCCTTTCAGATCTACCTGCCCGGTACCCGTACTCCAGGGTTCAGCAATTAATACCACTCCTGAAAACCCTAACAGAATGCCGACAACTGAGTTTCTATTGATAGGTTCTCCGCTTAAGAAAATCAAAGCAGCAAGAAATGTAAATAATGGTATTGAACCACTGAGCATACCCGCCACGCTCGACGGGAACAGCGTGGTTCCCTTTGCAAAGGCAAAATAATAAAGCGCAGTGGCCAATAGGGCCATCACCACAAAATGGTACCAATATTGAAGATGGGACCGCCGCATAGAGCGAGAAAACATTGCCACGAAAACTAAAGGAACGAAGCCGAAAGCTACCCGCAGTAGTGTAATTTGAGTGGCGCTTATGGATTCAGCTGCCCATTTCATAAATATAAAATTGCTACCCCAGATAATACCCAGCGAAATAAAAGCGCCTAAAGTAATGTATCTTTGCATAAAGGTTCACCCGCTACAGTCAATTATAGCGTTATAGGTTGCACCCTTAACAAGCGACCTACCAGTGATATTAAATTGTGCTAGGCTGTAGAAAATCTACAGGAATAGTGGACTCTATGTTACCTAACCTCAATGCATTGAGAATTTTTGAGTCAGTTGCCAGACACCAAAATTTCAGGCTTGCAGCAGAAGAACTAGCTCTTACGCAAAGTGCCGTAGCTCAGCGTATACGGCAATTAGAGGCTGACCTTGATACAAAGCTTTTCACCCGCCAGGCCAGAGGGCTTGAGCTTACCGAAGCAGGTTTGAACTATCAGCATTCAATAAGAGCCGCATTGACGATTATCGATGAGGCTACCAGAGCTATGACAATTACTCCGCAACAACTAGTGGTAAGTGTTCCTCCCTCGCTTGGGGCGAGGTGGCTGCTGCCCCGTATGAATGAAATAAATGATAGATTTCCAGATATCGAGCTAAGAATAATTGCGAGTGAAAAGAAAATACATTTCGGAACTGACGGCGCGGATTTTGTTATTAGGTTCTCAAGACCCCCTTTTGAGAGTAATTTGCATGCGGAGCGCTTATCACGAATTAATCTTTGTGCGGTGACCAGCCCCTCCTATATCGATAAAAATAAAAAAATTCAGCGATTATCTGATTTTGCAAACCACCGATTGATTGAAGATGCGCACGAAAATTGGAGTAAACTCACTAAACAAGCTGATTTGCCAAACGCCAGAAAAGTTCTCAGGTTTGAACAAACCAGCTTAGCTATAGATGCAGCTCTGGCAGGACAGGGCATATGTATTTCTCCACATATACTTGTTGAAAACCAACTAGCCAATGGTGAGCTAATCTTGTTACGAAAGATGGAGCTTTCTGAAGATGATGGCTACTTTTTACTTTACCCAAATAACCGGGATTTTACCCATAATAAGCGTCAGGTAATCGAATGGTTGAAACTAGAAATGCAAAAAGGGGATGACGAGTCTTTTTGTCGGCTCAGTACCCCGTAATATAAAGGCTGGCATTGCTTTATACAAAGATGATAAATATCAAGTACACCTCTTCTCACCAAATGTAAAAAAGAATACGGTCTTCGGGGAATGGGGAGGGCAGGAGTCGCAAAAGCAAAAATTCTGATATAGAGGTAAAGCATTAATTTGTCATCGAATGTACTTGGGCCAGCCCCCTGGGAATACCAATCAACGCACAGTAGACCAAGTTTTCCTGAACTAAAAATATAGGAGTTGTGGCGACCTTGCGCAGGTACATGCTTGTAAGTTTGAGTTGTAATCAATAAGCACAGGTTATATCGCTTTTCAGGTTTCGTTTTAGAATAGTGGAGCGCCTTGGATAATGATTCACAAGTGCCCCCCCACTACTGCAATCTCGCTCTTCTAAATTAAGAAAACGGCTCATCTATAGAGTTGCTGGGCTGAGTAAACCAGCGAGGACCGTCTTCGGTGATATAAAAATGGTCTTCCAGCCGAATACCGAATTCATTGGGCACTACTATCATGGGCTCGTTACTCAGGCACATCCCCGGAGCTAATTTATGAGGGTTGTCCTTCACCAGGTAAGGCCACTCATGGAGGTCCATACCGATACCATGCCCGGTGCGATGGGGTAGACCAGGTAAGTGGTAGTCAGGGCCCAATTGATCCTGTTCTAAGCTGGTGCGGGCGGCTGCATCTACCTCGCCACAGGTAACACCTGTCGCAGCTTGGGCAAACGCTGCTAACTGCGCGCGTTTTTCGCTTTCCCACATAGCCTTTTGGCGCTCGTCCGGGGGGCCAAAACAATAAGTTCGGGTGATATCTGAAAGATAACCATGGACCTTGCATCCTGTATCAATAAGTACCAAATCATCGTTTTTCAGTACCTGGGGATTTTTAACACCGTGAGGAAAAGAGGTAGCTCTGCCGAACAGCACGATACAAAAGAAACTGCCACTGGCACCCACTTTTTTGTGGGCTTCATCAATAAACTGCTCTACTTCGGTTGTTGAAATACCCGGATACAGAATGCTGGCTGTGGCTTTTTGAACAGCAAGTGTCATATCCATAGCTCGCTGGATGAGTGCTAATTCATTGGCGGATTTATGCATTCGGCAAAAAGCAGTGACCTCCGCACCATTTATAATACGAGAGGCATCAGCAAGTGCTTTGTTGAAGCCATCGACCATGAAAAACTGGGTAGACTCATCCACGGCTACCTTTGTTCCGCCTGCGGTATCGATTTGCTCAAGTAAGTCTGCAAACAGGGCATAGGGGTTTTCATGTTCCTGCCATCCCACTATGTCGCCACTCACGACTTTGCGTTCATTCAAGGAGTCAATCTCAAAGGTAGGTGCAATATACACCGGTTTGCCGCTTGCAGGTAAAATAGCCCCGACTAAGCGTTCGCTTGCGTACCATTGCATACCGGTGAAGTAACTCATATTAGTGCCAGCATTAAGGTACAGGGCCCCGATATCGTGTTGTTGCATATAACTCTGGGCTTTTTCGATCCGTAATCTATGCTCGCTGGCCTGTATCGGTAACAGGTCGTCAGTCATATCCGAAAGTTCGTTTAAAGCCTCTTGTCTGGTTTTCCCGCCTATACCTTTTGTCATTCACCGCCTCAGCTGTTCACTTGTTCAGAAAATCTCACTGTACAACAGCGAGCCTAAAAGTCGAGAGTCAGGCTGGTAAGAAAAGTAAGAGTAGTCAGAGAGGGAAGGTAAGTGCAGGAAGGAAAGGACAGGACAGAAAGAAAGCGATAGGAAGATAACGGCAGAAATACACCTGAGAAAATAGCCCGCCGGGGGCTGAGGTAATCGCTGATTGCTTTGTGATAAAACCAGGGGTGACGTGTTTAACAGCGTGGCTGTGTTGAAGTAACAGATAGGCGAGTCCGAAAGGCTGAAGCCGGATTAAATTTAATGGCTGTCCCGAATGGTATGAAAGTGGGTGTCTATAGTAGGTTTTGCAACTTTTAGCCTGTGACGTACGTTGAGATGAGTGTCCACACTTGAGCCCGACTCTTGAGTTGGATGGGTGTCCAATTGTACGTACTTGAGGTGGGTGTCCAATTGTACGTTTTTGATTCCGAAGCAGCATATAAAATGCTCGCTCACTGTCTGAATTGAACAGGAATACGAGCCGTAGCTGGCCCAAAGAGTGCTCTTGAATCCTGCTCAAAGTGAGTGTCCGTTATGGTTTGTTATCCATGATAGATGGATGCGAAATGTCATAGAGGGTGGGTGTCCATAGTAGATTCCTTGTACAACCTTGAGGGGGAGTGCAGGCTGACCCGCAAGGTTTTGCAAC
>VMHT01144204.1_pt1 | contig 73645 bp, 105 predicted proteins | sample 4693611 | NCBI WGS metagenome assembly VMHT01 (sample SAMN12280063, study PRJNA550983) | marine metagenome | isolation source: seawater sampled from same location over 5 years 0.02-0.2 micron viral filtrate | place: USA: collected off the coast of southern California halfway between the port... ...
AACTAGAGAAGAGGGAAGAGTTATTCTAGGATTCCCTAATGATATATCAATTAACGGTACAATAACTGCAAATAATTTCTCTGGAGACGGTTCTAGTCTGAGTGATGTTATCAGTGGCGTTGGTCTACAAACTGGTGGAAACGTTAACCAAAATCTAATTGGTGTTGGACTTACAATTCTAGATTTCGTAGGACCAGTTGTTGGTGTTGTTACTGGAACAAGAGGTACTATTACAATTGAGTCTGGTGCTGATATCAATACTGTTGGTAGTGCGAATCAGGTTCTATTTAAAAACGCAAGCAACGATGCAACAACATCACCTAACTTGACGTTCAATGGAACTAATTTAGTTTGTGCTGGTACTGTTACTGCAAACTCTGACGAAAGACTCAAAGAAAATGTTGAGACTATTCCAGATGCACTTGATAAAGTTAAGCAACTTCGTGGTGTTGAATTTGATCATAAGAATACTGGTGATCACTGCTTAGGTGTTATTGCACAAGAAGTTGAGAAGATTGTACCTGATGTTGTTTATGAAGATGTACTTGGAGTTAAGTCTGTTGCATATATGAACATGGTTGCTCTCTTAATCGAAGCAGTCAAGGATCAGCAGAAACAGATTGACGAATTAAAGTCCTTACTAAATAACTAGAAAGAGTCTTCCTATGATTGAAGAAGCTGCAACAAGAATTCCTTCCAAAATGGGTAATCTCATGATGGTTGTTGCTGTCTGGAGAGGAAGAACGTATGTTCTGAAGATCTTCTTCCCTCAGGCAAAACTTCCATCTAGAAAGGAAGTAGAATCTCAAATCCAAGGAATCTACCCTGGTGCTAAGGTTAAGTATACCTCTGTAGTAGAAAGAGAACCTGGTGAAACATTCTTGTATGCAGAAGGTGTGGAGTTAGAAGAAGGACCTAAATACGACAAAGAAGGTAACGATAAATTTGATCGTTATAAGCGTATGGTCCGCCACAAGCAAGATAAGTATGGCGTGTCTACATTAAAGCAACGTCTGAAGCATGGTGGTGTTGACTACAACATTGATAATGAGAAGAAGACAAGAAATGAAGACTGGCAGAAAAAGTCAGGCAAAAATCCTGAGGGAGGACTTAATGAAAAAGGTAGAAAGTCGTATGAACGTGAGAATCCAGGAAGCGATCTTAAGAGACCTTCAAAGAAAGTTGGCAACAAGCGTAGAGCGTCTTTTTGCGCGAGGATGAAAGGTATGAAGAAGAAACTCACCTCCGCAAAGACCTCTAGAGATCCAGATAGTAGAATTAATAAGTCCCTTAGAGCTTGGAATTGCTGATTGATTTATGAGTGAAATATATCTTGGTAATCCTAATCTAAAAAAGGCAAATACACAAATTGAATTTACAGAGGAACAAATTCGTGAGTTCCTAAAATGTAAAGCAGATCCCGTATATTTTGCTAAAAATTATGTACAAATTGTTTCATTGGACAAGGGTCTAGTTCCTTTTGAGATGTATCCATTTCAAGAAAAACTAGTAAACAATTTCCATGACAACAGATTCAATATTTGTAAGATGCCTCGTCAGACTGGTAAGTCTACGACTGTGGTATCTTATCTTCTTCACTACGCAGTCTTTAACGATAGTGTTAATATTGGTATCCTTGCTAACAAGGCAGCCACCGCAAGGGAACTGCTAGGAAGGTTACAGACTGCATACGAAAATTTGCCAAAATGGATGCAACAGGGTATTATATCCTGGAACAAAGGATCCTTGGAATTAGAAAATGGCAGTAAAATTTTGGCAGCGTCTACGTCTGCAAGTGCTGTCCGAGGTATGTCTTTCAACATCCTCTTTCTCGACGAGTTCGCGTTCGTCCCAAATCATGTTGCTGACTCGTTCTTTGCCTCTGTTTATCCTACTATTACTTCTGGTAAAAACACCAAGGTAATTATTGTATCCACTCCACATGGTATGAATCATTTCTACCGTATGTGGCATGATGCGGAAAGAAATAAAAATGAATATGTTCCTACAGATGTTCACTGGTCAGAAGTTCCTGGAAGAGACTCTAAGTGGAAAGAAACGACCATTGCAAATACATCAGAACAGCAGTTCAAGGTTGAGTTTGAATGTGAGTTCTTAGGATCTGTTGATACTTTAATAGCACCATCAAAATTAAAAACGATGGTATATGACAATCCAATTACAAGAAATGCTGGGTTGGACATGTATGAGGATGTCATTAATAAACATGACTATGTAATGACTGTTGATGTAGCAAGAGGGGTTGGGGAAGATTACTCTGCTTTTGTTGTTGTTGATATAACTACTTTTCCCCATAGAGTTGTTGCAAAATATAGGAATAACGATATCAAACCGATGTTGTTCCCAAATATCATATATGAAGTTGCAAAAAATTATAATAGTGCCTTTATATTATGTGAAGTAAATGATATTGGCGATCAAGTAGCAAGTATATTGCAATATGATCTTGAATATCAGAATCTTTTAATGTGTTCTATGAGAGGTAGAGCAGGTCAAATTGTAGGTCAAGGATTTTCTGGTAAAAAGACGCAACTTGGGGTTAAGATGTCTAAGACTGTAAAGAAGGTCGGATCCCTAAACCTCAAGACTTTGATTGAGGAAGACAAACTTATCTTCAATGACTATGAGATTATTTCAGAACTAACAACGTTTATTTCAAAGCATAATTCATTTGAGGCAGAGGAAGGTTGTAATGATGACTTGGCAATGTGCCTTGTGATCTATGCTTGGTTAGTCCAGATGGACTATTTTAAAGAATTGACTGATCAGGATGTTCGTAAAAGATTATATGAAGAACAAAAAAATCAAATAGAACAAGATATGGCACCATTCGGATTTATGGATGATGGATTAGGATCTGATAGTTTTGTGGATGGTGATGGTGATAGATGGTTTAATGCAGATGAATATGGTGATAAGTCTTACATGTGGGAGTATCTATCTTAATGGAACTAGATGGTCAGATAAAACTAGGTCATCTTTTACTTACTGACAGAAAGTGTCGTGCATGTGGAGAAACAAAAAATTTGATTGATGGTTTCTATAGAACCAGAAAAGACAGAGGACCTGTAGCTTCTTCATATTCTTATGAATGTAAAGATTGTACTGTAAAAAGAATTCTAGAATCTAGAAAAAAATCAGTGTCGGATAGGTGGGAATATCCTGATTGGTAGGTTCACGCTAGTTTTCCCCTGTGAAAACATAGTTTTTAATAAATATTTTCAGATAAATTACGATTGACACGGAGAACAAAACATGGCGACTCCTCAATTATCGCCTGGGGTATTAACCAGGGAAGTTGACCTTACAGTAGGAAGAGCTGATAATGTATTAGATAATATTGGTGCCATTGCTGGACCATTTGAACTTGGACCTGTTGAAGAAGCAGTAGACATTCAAACTGAGCAACAACTTATCAATACATTTGGTAAACCAATTGGAACAGACGCTCAGTATGAATACTGGATGTCCGCATCTTCATTCCTTTCATACGGTGGTGTTCTGAAGGTTGCTAGAGTTGATGGAGCGACACTTAACAATGCAAACGCAGCAGCTGGATATGCTTCCACGACTGGACTAAAAATTAAAAACTACGATGATTATGGCACTAATCATTCTGGCGAAGCAGTAGAATATGTTTATGGTGCAAAGAATCCAGGATCCTGGGCAAATGGATTAAAGATCTGCACAATTGACGACTTTGCAGACCAGACAATTGGCATTAATACTACAGACCTTGCATCTGCTGGTGCTGTTATTGGATATGGCGTTACAACCACCATTAATGGAATTCTTCCTGGAGCAGGAACCACTGAGGTATTCAATGGGTATGTAAAAGGAATTATTACCGGTGTTACTACTGCTACAAGTGGAGCAAGCACAGTTGATGTTAAGGTTGTTTCAAGAGTTTCCGCAGCAGGAACTGAGACTAAGATTGCTTATGGTCAAGGTAACGCACTGAACTCATTTGAGACCGCAGATACTTTATTCTTTGTCAATAATTCTGGAACTAATGTTGGTGAGGAAACAGTAGGAAGTGCTGTTGACTGGTATGATCAACAAACTCTTGGATTAACGAATTCCACAGTATATTGGAAAACTATTGCACCAAAACCAGTAACTAATCAGTATTCTGTCTTAAGAAACGGATATGGTGATGGTCTTCATGTTGCTGTTGTTGATGATACTGGAAGTGTAACGGGTATTCAAGGTAATGTTCTTGAAAAGCATACTGGACTTTCCAAGGCTGTAGATTCTATTTCTTCTGTAAATTCACCTCAGAAAATCTGGTATAAGAACTATCTGAGAGATTTCTCCGAAAATGTTTACGCGGGATATAATCCATCGCAAGCGTCTGATGCATATCATGGAACTGTACCTGTAGCAACTGGATTCTCTTCAGGATATACACCATTCACAACTGGACAAGGTGTATGGGGGCAAGATGCACAAGGAGTGACCTTTAGTGCTATTGGAAACAAAACTTACACACTTGCTGGCGGTGTTGATTACTCCGCCGCTGGTGGAATGAAAGCGGAGTTAGGTGACATTGTAAATGGTTATGAGTTATTCTCAAATGAGGATGAAATTGCAGTTGATTTCCTTATCAACGGTCCAAGTTGTCTGAATGAAGCAGAATCCCAAGCAAAGGCAAATAAATTAATTTCTATCGCTGGAGATAGAAAGGATTGCATGGCAGTGATTTCCCCACATAGAGGGGGAGTTGTAGATGTTCCAAATGCAACAACACAAACCTCAAATATTATTAGATTCTTCAGTGCTTTAACCTCTTCCTCATACGCTGTATTTGATAGTGGTTATAAGTATACTTATGATAGATTTAATAATACCTTTAGGTATGTCGCAACTAATGGTGATGTTGCTGGATTAATGACTAGAACTGGTCTTAATGCTTTCCCTTGGTTCTCACCTGCAGGACAACAAAGAGGAACACTTAACAATGCTGTTAAGTTAGCATATAATCCAAATAAGACTCAAAGAGATCTTCTTTACACTGCAAGAATTAATCCTATTATTAATCAACCTGGTGGTGGTGTCATCTTATTTGGCGATAAGACCGCACTTTCATATCAATCTGCATTTGATAGAATTAACGTTCGCCGTTTGTTCTTGACTGTTGAACAGTCACTTAAGAGTTCCGCTAATGCTCAACTCTTTGAACTTAATGATCAAGCAACGAGATCAAACTTTAGAAATATTGTTGATCCATATCTACGTGATATTCGTGCAAAGAGAGGTATTGTTGACTTCTTAGTTATTTGTGATGAAACAAATAACACTCCTGACGTTGTTGATAATAATGAATTTAGAGCTGATATTTTCCTGAAACCAACCAAGTCAATTAATTATGTAACACTAACTTTCGTAGCTACGAGAACTGGTGTAAGTTTTGAAGAAGTGGCTGGTAGAGCTTGATTTTAAATCACAAATTACTTACCTAGGAGAAAAAAACAATGTCAACACTCAGAACGATTACCGCATTTAAGTCAAAACTGGCAGGAGGGGGCGCACGCCCCAATCTGTTTGAAGTTGAAATTCCCGCATTTCCGGCAGCTGCTCCGGAAGGCACTTGGGATCCCACTACTGCTAATGGGCAGGGTGATATGTTCCGTTTCATGTGTAAAGGAGCACAACTTCCTGCCTCTAATATTGCAGAAATTCCTATTCCCTTTAGAGGACGTATTTTAAAGGTTGCTGGAGATAGAACCTTTGATACATGGACTGTTACTGTCATCAATGATGAAAGTTTCATACTGAGAAATGCATTTGAATCGTGGATGAATGCAATTAGTAGAACCGATACTAATACTGGTGCTACTAACCCAACTTCTTACATGACTAATGCCCTGGTTCATCAACTTGGAAGAGGTTACTCAAAAGGAGCATTTTCAATAGCTGCTTCCAATTCGGGAGATAATACTTCAGTAACCCCACTGAAATCTTACACATTCTTTGATATTTTCCCAACTGAAGTAAGTGCAATTGAACTTTCTTACGATAACAGTGATGTTATTGAAGAATTTACAGTTACTTTCCAAGTCCAATATTGGGCACCTGGAGTACTTACCGACGAGGGAGAAGACGACGAATAATATCCTTGATAAATACTAGAAAGGAAATTTCTAGTAAAATAAATCATGGCAAATTTGTTTGGGTTCTCTATAGAGGACAACGAACCAGTATCGCCCACTACAGTGTCCCCCGTTCCTCCTTCAAACGAGGACGGGGTTGACCATTATTTAAGTAGTGGGTTTTTTGGTTCTTATGTTGATATTGAAGGTGTATATCGTACAGAATTTGATCTTATTAAAAGATATCGTGAGATGGCACTTCATCCAGAGTGTGATAGTGCAATTGAAGATATTGTAAATGAAGCTATTGTTTCCGATACTAATGATAGTCCTGTAGAAATTGAACTATCAAACCTGAATGCCAGTGATGGCATTAAGAAAAGAATTAGAGATGAGTTTAAACATATTCTAGAACTTTTAGATTTTGATCGTAAATCACACGAAATTTATAGAAATTGGTATGTTGATGGAAGACTTTATTATCATAAAGTAATTGATATGAAGAACCCTACTGAGGGTATTCAAGAATTGCGTTATATTGATGCAATGAAAATGCGTTATGTTCGTAAGCAGAAGAAGAGTAAAGAAGACATCTACCGCTTAGGGAATGTAGCAAAAGACAATCCAATGGAATACGAGTTTCCACAACTCGAAGAGTATTTCATTTATAATCCAAAAACTTCTTATCCAACAACAAACCCAGCGACAATGGGTGGTCATGGTGGAATTAAGATGACCAAAGATGCAATCACATATTGTACTTCTGGTCTTGTAGATAGAAATAAGGGATCAACTCTTTCATATCTTCATAAGGCAATTAAGTCTCTCAATCAACTTAGAATGATTGAAGATTCTCTGGTAATTTATAGACTTTCAAGAGCACCAGAACGTCGTATTTTCTATATTGATGTTGGCAATCTTCCTAAAGTAAAAGCAGAGCAATATTTACGTGACGTAATGATGCGTTACAGAAATAAACTCGTATATGATGCAAACACAGGAGAAATTCGTGATGACAAAAAGTATATGTCTATGCTTGAAGACTTCTGGTTGCCTAGAAGAGAAGGAGGTCGTGGAACTGAAATTTCTACTCTTCCTGGAGGTCAAAACCTCGGAGAGATTACAGATATTGAATACTTTAAGAAAAAACTTTACCGGTCCCTTAATGTTCCGTCGAGTCGTATGGACGGGGAAGGAGGATTCAATCTGGGTAGATCCTCTGAGATTCTTAGAGATGAAGTAAAATTCAGCAAATTTGTTTCACGTTTGAGAAAGCGTTTCTCATATATGTTCAACGATATGTTGAAAACCCAGTTAATTCTTAAAAATATTATTACTCCAGAAGACTGGAATATTATGGAAGAGCATATTCAGTATGACTTCCTTTATGATAATCACTTCGCAGAATTAAAAGATACTGAACTATTAACGGAAAGATTGACAATGGTTCAAACTGCAGAACCATATGTTGGTAAGTATTTCTCTCAAGATTATCTAAGAAGAAAAATTCTACGTCAAACTGACCAAGAAATTATTGAACAGGACAAACTTATTGAGAAAGAGATTGATAGTGGAATCATTCCAGATCCGGCAACTATTGATCCTGAAACTGGAATGCCTTTCCAAGATCCATCTATGGATTTGGGCAAACCAGTAATGGAACCTGAAGTAGATGGTTCTTCAACTGAAGCACCTGAGATAAAAATACCTAAGGGTGGGGAAATTTAATAAATAGTATTACTGTTTACCTTTCAACATAAAATGGATGAAGTTTTGGATATGATTATTGCTGATGAGTCTCCCTCACAGATTAGCGATAAAATTAAGGATATTCTTTATGCAAAATCTGCCGATAAGATTAATGGTCACAAACCGGCAGTAGCAAATTCTATGTTTGATATCCCTGTAGATGCTGAAAAAGAAGGCTAATTATAAATAAAATATACTAACACGTAGAATAATGGCAAGAACATTACTAGTCGGTGCAGAAATTGCTTGTCCTACTACAGCTGGTGCAGCTACTAGTTTTAGTGAGGCAACTGTGGTTCGTTTAGTGAACACTCATACAAGTGCTCACCTTGTAACCGTACTTGAAACACAAAGTGGCACTGGTGTAGGATCAATGACTATTCCACCAAATGGTGTTGAATATCTTGAGAAAAAACCATCTCATGTTGTATTTGCTGCAAATGCAGGTGTGAAAGGAGCACAAGTAGGATTCACCGGGTAATCAAATGAAACTAATCAGAGAAGAAATCGAATCAGTAAAAGTTATTACTGAAGCAACCAAATCTGGAGGCAAAAACCTCTTCATCGAAGGTGTTTTCTTACAAGGAAATATCTGCAACAGAAATGGTCGTATGTATCCAATGGAAACGCTTCGTCGTGAAGTTGGAAGATATAACGAAAATCATGTTGCAACTGGAAGAGCACTTGGGGAACTGGGTCATCCTGATGGTCCTACTGTTAATCTTGACAGAGTTTCGCATAAGATTGTCTCTTTAAAAGAGTCTGGTTCCAACTTTATTGGAAAAGCAAAGATTCTTGAATCTACCCCAATGGGTAAAATTGCATCATCTTTATTAGGTGAAGGTGTCAAACTTGGTGTTTCTTCTCGGGGTATTGGTTCATTGAAACCAACCAAAGAAGGTTTCAATGTTGTTGGTGAAGATTTTATGCTTGCTACAGCAGCAGATATTGTTGCTGATCCATCTGCTCCCGATGCTTTTGTTGAAGGAATCATGGAAGGAAAAGAATGGATCTGGGAAGGAAGCATTCTTCGTGAAAAGAAAGCAGAGGAGATCAAAAATACTATTGATGTTCTTGCTGGACGTAAAGAACTTGAGGAACATAAGTTAAACTTGTTTAACGACTTCCTTAATTCACTATAAATTATTGTAATTTCTTAATTTATAAATAAATATAGTTTTAATAAACGGAAAACGGAGAGTTCAAATGTCTCGTGGCAACGATTTACAAGAAATGGAAGTAGGCACTGCTCAATCCAAAACCGCAGTTAATTCTGGTGCGAAAGCAGCAGATCCTATGCCTAGCGGTCCTAACGGAGCATCTACACCTGGTCAAGGTTCTGTAGAAGACCTCGGTGGTCCTACCCCCGAAAACTACAAACCTGATGACGATTCTGCAAAACTTAAGACTGATGGTCTTAAGACTGTAAAAGATATCGTCAACAAGGGAGCGAAACCTGCAGATCCTATGCCTAAGATGGCAAAGGAAGAGGAAGAGTTAGATTCCGAAGAAGTAATTGCAGAGGACGAAACTACTGAAGAGGAAGTAGTAGCAGAAGCAGAAACCACCGAAGAAGAAGTGGTTGCTGAAGAAGAAACTACCGAAGAAGAAGTGGTTGCAGAGGCACCTGAGTTCACTGAGATTGATGTCGAAGAAGATGTCAAAGCACTTCTCGGTGAAGAAGAACTTTCCGAAGAGTTCAAAGAAAAGGCAAAGACCATCTTTGAAGCAGCACTTAAGTCTAAAGTTGCTGACCTCAAAGAAGCACTTGAAGCAAGATATGAATCTGCACTTGCAGAAGAAGTATCTACAATCAAGTCCGCTTTAACTGAGCGTGTTGATTCATACCTCGAATATGTTTCTGGGGAATGGATCAGCGAAAACAAACTCGCTGTTGAAGCGGGTCTTAAGACTGAAATGACTGAATCATTCCTTTCTGGAATGAAGGGTCTTTTTGAAGAACATTATGTACAAATCCCTGACGACAAATATGATGTGCTTGAGAGCATGGTAGAAAAACTTGATGATATGGAGACTAAACTCAACGAGCAAATTGAGAAGAATGTTTCCCTTAACAAGCGTCTCTCCGAGTCGGTTGCTGATGGAATCCTTGATGAAGTTTCTGAAGGACTTGCGTCCACCCAGAAAGATAAGCTCGCCTCACTTTCCGAAAGTGTAGAGTTTGAAAGCGAAGAACAATATCGTGAAAAGTTGGAGACTCTGAAGGAAGCATATTTCACTAAGAAAACATCTTCAACTGCTAAAACTGAAACCCTTTCTGAGGGTGTAAGCAATGGTCATGAGTCTTACTCACCTTCCATGGCTGCATACCTGAGAACCATGGGTTCAATTAGCAAATAATTGAATTTAATATAATTCAAACCACAAACCGTACACTAAATTAGGTAAAAAGCAAATGTTCCAATCCGAACAGTTGCAGGAAAAGTGGGCACCTCTCCTCAATCATGAGGGTTGCGAGTCAATCAAAGATTCCCATCGTAGAGCTGTAACCGCTGTCCTGCTCGAGAACCAAGAAAAATTCCTTCGTGAGCAAGCTGCATTTGAAGGCGGCAATGTTCAATCCCTGATGGAGGCACCAACCAACTCTGGTAACGCTGCTGGCGCACAAGGCGCTTTCGGTGGTGGTTCGCCTGAAGGTGGTCCTACCGCAGGTTTCGATCCCGTTCTGATCTCCTTGATCAGACGCTCCATGCCCAACCTGGTCGCTTATGACCTCGCTGGCGTTCAGCCAATGTCTGGTCCTACCGGACTGATCTTCGCAATGCGCTCCCGCTACACTAATCAAAGCGGAACCGAGGCATTCTTCGACGAAGCAGACACCGCATTCTCTGCACAGAACAAGGGAATGGGTGCAGGTATCGATCAAGAATTCGCTGATAACGTTGCTGGTATTGGTACTACCACTCAGGCAGGTTCTAACCCAGGACTCCTGAACCCTGTTGGCACTGCTACCTCCACAGCATATAACGTTGCTGGTGGTATGCCTACTGGCGATTCTGAAGCACTTGATGGAACTGGTGCAAGTGCATTCAACCAGATGGCATTCTCGATTGAGAAAGTCACTGTAACCGCTAAGTCCAGAGCACTGAAGGCAGAATACAGCCTTGAGCTTGCACAGGATCTGAAGGCGATTCATGGTCTGAATGCAGAAGCTGAGTTGGCAAACATTCTGTCAACTGAGATTCTTGCTGAAATCAACCGTGAAGTCATCAGAACCATCTACAAGGTTGCTGAGCAAGGTGCTGTACAAAACACCGCTACCGCTGGTGTATTCGACCTCGACGTTGATTCCAACGGTCGCTGGTCTGTTGAGAAGTTTAAGGGTCTTCTGTTCCAAATCGAGCGCGATGCAAACGCAATCGCACAAAGAACTCGTCGCGGAAAGGGCAACATCATCCTCTGTTCTGCAGACGTTGCATCTGCCCTCACCATGGCAGGCGTCCTCGATTACACCCCTGCACTCAACGCTAACCTTAACGTTGATGACACTGGTAACACCTTCGCTGGTGTTCTGCAAGGTAAGTATCGTGTATACATCGATCCTTATTCTGCTAACCTCACTTCCGCAAACGGAACCCCAGGCAACCAGTACTATGTTGTCGGTTACAAGGGTACTTCCCCTTACGACGCTGGTCTGTTCTATTGCCCATATGTTCCCCTCCAGATGGTTCGTGCCGTTGGAGAGAACTCCTTCCAGCCCAAGATTGGCTTCAAGACCCGCTACGGTCTGGTTGCCAACCCATTCGCAGAAGGAACCGACGCAGGTCTGGGTCGTCTTAAGGTCAATGCAAACCGCTACTATCGTCGCGTTGCAGTCAAGAACCTCATGTGATCCAAGTTTCACATGTCATCAAGGACCCTTCGGGGTCCTTTTTTTATGCCTACAGATAAATAGTCAAAAAGAATAAAATGACAGCATCTTATCTTTCAAGACAGATAGAGAATAGAAATTTTTTATCACCAACTGGATTTAAATTTATTTTAAATCGAGCACCTAAAGTTGCATTCTTCAGTAATTCTGCTAATATTCCATCGTTGGAATTAGGTTCTGCAGTACAAACAACTTATTTGAAAGACCTTGATATTCCTGGTGACAAAATTGTTTTTGAAGATTTCAGTCTGAGATTTTTAGTTGATGAAGATTTGAAAAACTATATGGAGATTCAAAATTGGATACGCGGTCTTGGATTTCCCGAATCTTTAAATGAAATAAGAGAATTTCAAAAAGGAAATCCAAACATTGAGACATCCTCTTCAGGTGGAATGGATATCTATTCAGATGGAACTTTGACAGTTCTTGGTAGTAGTATGAGACCTAACTTTTTAGTTAAGTTTAGTGATCTTTATCCATATAGTCTGTCAACATTAAACTTTGATGCTACAGAAACTGATGTAGACTACTTTACAGCAGACGTTTCTTTCAAGTATACTGTCTATAATATAACTGATTTAAATGGCAATCCTTTATGATCGATCTTGATAAACTTCAAGGAATGTGGGAAAAGGATTCTAAAATTGATATGGATAATCTCCATACAGAATCAACAAATATTCCCACACTTCATGCAAAGTATTTTGAACTATATAATACAGTGTTTCTTCTTAGAAAAAAAGCAGAACAACAAAGAAAAAACATTAGACATGAACGGTATGAATATTTCAGTGGAAAAGCAGATCCTGATGTATACATAGAAAATCCGTTTCCAAAAAAGATTAGAGATAAAGATACGATGCAGAAGTATCTTGACGCTGATGAAAAATTATCTTCAGTATGTTTAAAAATTGACTACTATGATACAATGCTAGTTTATATTGAGAGTATACTTAAACAGATAACTAATAGAACTTATCAAATCAAAAACGCAATAGAATTCATGAGATTTAACGCGGGGCTAGGATGATGTCAGACGATTGGATTTATCAAGATGAAGAATTTGATGAAGATCTTCCATACATAGAATTACAATTTGGAGAGGGAGATCTAAATTTACTTTATAGATCAGTTTCCGTACACTTAGATAAGTGGACAGGTGGGGATCCTGATGAGCAAGAAAGACTTCATTATTTAAAGAATTTTTTATATAGAGTAGTTCTCGAATATAAGTATAAAATGAAATAATAAATATCTTCAGATGTATGGATACATGTGATTGATACAACAGCAAATCTTGTTATATCCAAATCAAACGAAGTATTTTTAAAAATTAACACAGAACCACATATTGAATACGAACTTAGAGACCACTTTAAGTTTGAAGTTCCTAATGCAAAGTTTATGCCACAATATCGTGGTAGAAATTGGAACGGAGAAATTCATCTATACGATATGCGTTCTAAGCAGATCTATGTTGGTTTATTAGATAAGATTGTCAATTTCTGTAAGCAGTATGGATACACTTACAGATTTCAAGATAATAAATTTTATGGCACTCCATATGAAGAGAATGACAATATCTCAATGGAAGGTGTCAAAGATTATATGCATTCCATTTGTGCCCATACTCCCAGGAAATACCAGATTGAGGGAGTATATGGTGCCCTAAAGCATAATAGAAAGTTATTGATAAGCCCCACTGCATCTGGCAAATCACTGATGATTTATTCTCTAGTAAGATACTATGTTGATAAAGGTGAAAAAATTCTTCTAGTTGTTCCGACGACATCTCTTGTAGAACAGATGTATAAGGATTTTCTTGATTATGGTTGGAATGCTGACTCATATTGCCACCGTATATATTCTGGTAAAGAAAAAAGTAATAATGCCCCTGTAACCATCACCACTTGGCAGTCTGTATATAAACTTGATCGTTCTTTCTTTGAAGACTATGGTGTAATTATAGGTGATGAAGCACATTTATTCAAGTCTAAGTCTTTGATTCAGATTATGACAAAGCTTCATCATGCGAAGTATAGATTTGGTTTCACCGGAACTTTAGACGGCACACAGACGCACAAATGGGTCTTAGAGGGGTTGTTTGGACCTTCATATAAAGTCACTAGAACTGAAGAATTAATGAGGCAAGGACATCTATCCCAATTAGATATCCAGTGTCTTGTACTTAAACATCCACCTCAAAAATTTGAAGTATATGAAGATGAAATTCAATATCTAATTGGACATGAGCAAAGAAATAAATTTATTACCAATCTAACTTTGGATCTGAAAGGAAATACTCTTGTGCTATTCAGTAGAGTAGAAGCACATGGTGCTATACTTTTCGATCAAATAAATACTAATAAGAGTGAAGGTAGAAAAGTATTTTTTGTTCACGGTGGTATTGACGCTGAAGAACGGGAATTGGTAAGGGAAATAACAGAAAGAGAAAACAACGCAATCATCGTTGCTTCTTATGGAACTTTTTCTACAGGCATTAATATTAAAAAACTCCATAATGTTATCTTTGCATCTCCAAGCAAATCAAGAATCAGAAATTTACAATCAATTGGTAGAGTACTTAGAAAAGGAAAAGATAAGACTAAAGCAGTCCTCTACGACATCTCTGATGATTGTTCTACTAAATCAAGACGAAACTATACTTTGAATCATTTTATAGAGCGTATTAAAATCTACAATGAAGAAAAGTTTAATTATGAAATAATCACCATACAACTAAAGGAAAAATGATAGAAGATGACTTTTACGCAACAATTAAATTTAAATCAGGTGAAGAAATATTTTGCAAAGTAGCTGCTACCGAAGAAGAAGACAGAACACTTCTTTTAATATCAAATCCAATTACAGTATGTGAGTTAAGGGGAAGAGGAGGTGTTGTAGGATACAAGGTAGAACCTTGGTTAAAAACAAGTACCGAGGATATGCTAATCGTAAATATGTGTGATGTTCTTACAATGTCTGAATCAAGTGATATAGAAATGATTATGGTATATCAAAATTTTGTAAGACAATCAGATAAGAAAGATTCTAATGACTATAAACTAGATCGTAAGATGGGGTATCTTGGAAATGTAAATGATACTAAAGAGATATTAGAGAAGATATTTAAGAGTAGCCAAGACTAACCTTCAAACCCAACAAAGTTATTCTACTTGGATTACAAAACTTGTCAAGTTTGTAGTAAGGTGATATAATTCATACATATTATGAGATAAACTTATGATAGGACCTATGGCAAAACGAAAGAGGTCAGAACATTATGTAAATAATAAAGAATTTCTGGCAGCACTTATCAAGTATCGCGAAGACAAAGAAATTGCAGAGATGAAAGGTCTTCCAAAACCTCCTATTCCACGCTACATTGGTGAATGTTTTTTGAAGATCGCTAATCATCTTTCATTCAAACCAAATTTTGTCAACTACATGTTCAAGGAGGATATGATTTCAGATGGAATCGAAAATTGCGTTCAGTACATTCATAATTTTAATCCTGAGAAATCCCAAAATCCTTTTGCTTACTTTACGCAGATCATTCATTATGCGTTTCTCCGCAGGATTCAAAGGGAAAAGCGTCAATTAGAAATCAAGAATAAAATTATTGAACGATCTGGTTATAGTGAAGTATTTGATGACAACAATACCCTTGACGGATCAAACTACAGTGACTACAATAGTATTAAAGACTCTGTTCATAGTAAACTTCGTTATAATTAATGTCTTGTGAATTTTGTTTCCGTATTATCTAACCAAAAAGTATTTTATGCTGATAATTATAATCGTCATAAACAACTTAAAGATGATTTGCTTGAATTTTTAGAAAATCATGAAGATATCCAGCAAAGAAAAACAAATGTTAAGGCTACAGCAACAGACTGGATCATGAAGATTGAAAGTCAAGAACTGGATAAATTCAAGGATGGCGTTCTCGACTTTATGCTAAACATTCCTTTTGATACGGGTGGTTGCCTTGGTCATTATCAGGACCGTAGAAACTTTCGTATGATAGATTGTTGGGGAAATATTTACAGAAGAGGAGATTACACTCAAGATCATACTCACTTACCTTCTCAATATTCTTGGGTTTATTTTTTAAAATCAAAACCAAATTATTCTCCTCTGTTATTTGATTATTGGGATCAAAATAAAAGGAAAATGAAATCGGTTACAATATTACCAATTGAGTCTAGAATAGTTTTATTTCCCAGCAATTTGCACCATAGAGTTCCCGTTCATATCCATGATGAAACTAGAATTACGATTTCCGGTAATATAGAATAATGAAAGTTGCTATTATCACAGATCAGCATTTTGGCGCAAGAAAGAACTCTAAGTTATTTCATGATTATTTTTTAAAATTTTATAATGATATTTTCTTTCCTTATCTGGAGAAGGAAGGAATTACAACCATTGTAGATATGGGAGATACCTTTGACAGTCGTAAGGGTATTGATTTTTCTGCACTATCGTGGGCAAAAAATAATTACTATGATAGACTTCGTGATATGGGTGTCACCATTCACACTATTGTAGGAAATCATACTGCGTATTATAAAAATACCAATGATGTCAATGCAGTGGATCTTCTATTACGTGAATATGATAATGTAATTGTTTATCCAGAAGCAACAGAAGTCAAATTAGGTGACGCTGATGTATTGTTTATTCCTTGGATTAATTCTGAAAATGAAGAAAAAACTTATAAACTTGTTAAAAGTTCAACTTGCAACTATGCGATGGGGCACCTTGAACTCATCGGATTTAGAGCTCATCGAGGGGTCATCATGGAGCATGGTCATGAAAGCAAGTTATTTGAGAAGTTCTCCCATGTCTTCAGCGGTCACTATCACACTCGATCGGATAATGGACGGATCTATTACTTGGGAAACCCCTACGAAATGTTCTGGAACGATGTCGGTGATCGGAGAGGATTCACCATCCTTGATACAGAAACTTTTGAACATTTTCATGTAGACAATCCGTATCAACTTTTTAAAATTCTTTACTATGATGATGACTCAGCATCACTTTTAGATACAAGACCTTATGAAAATAAGATTGTCAAAGTAATTGTAAGAAATAAACCGAGACAAAAAGAATTTGAAAAGGTAATTGATAAACTTTATTCCTGTGGAGTTGCTGATCTTAAAGTTATAGAAAATTTTGATATTCAAGAACCGGAAGAATTTGATGTGCTAGAATCAGAAGATACCCTTTCAATCTTGAATAGATATATTCAGGAGGCAGAAATAAAACTTGATAAATCTAAAGTCCAAAATATAATGAGGGCAACATATCAAGAGGCATGTGAACTAATCTAGAATGTTTATTTTAACAATCAATGGCAGAGAAACTGAAGGTGCATATTCTGTAAAGGACGAATTGGGAGAACAAATCCTGTATTTGTTTGCAGAAGAAGATGATGCCATTCGGTATGCTATGATGTTAGAAGAAGACGATTACCCAGAAATGCATGTAATAGAAATAGACGATGAAGTGATGTTAAAAACTTGTGAAATGCATGGTTATCAATATTCACTTATTACACAAAATGATATCGTAATACCTCCAGACACTGAACATGATTTTATTTGAAAAAGTCCGTTGGAAAAACTTTCTTTCTACTGGAAATCAATTTACTGAAATTCAATTAAACGACACTAACACTAATTTGATTGTTGGATCAAATGGTGCAGGTAAGAGCACAGTTTTGGATGCTCTTACCTTTTCTTTGTTTGGAAGAGCATTCCGAAAAATTAATAAACCACAACTTATAAACACTGTAAATGATAAAGACTGTAAGGTAGAAGTTGAATTTACAATTGGAAAAACTTCATGGAAGGTTGTTCGTGGTATTAAACCTGCTATTTTTGAAATCTGGAGAGATGATTCTCTTTTAGATCAAGCGTCTTCTGCTGCAGACCAACAGAAATGGTTTGAGCAAAATGTATTGAAGATGAATTACAAGTCCTTCACACAGATTGTCATTCTTGGGAGTAGCACATTTGTTCCCTTCATGCAATTGACAGCATCTAATCGTAGAGATGTTATTGAAGATCTTCTTGATATTCGTATTTTTTCTACAATGAATGTAGTTTTAAAAGAAAAGATTCGTTCTATAAAAGAAGAAGTTAAAGTTTTTGAGTTGAAGAAAGAGTCTCTTCTTGATAAAGTTGAAATGCAAAAAAACTTTATTGAAGAACTTGAGTGTCGTGGAAAAGAAAATGTAAAGCAAAAAGAAAATAAAATTCAAGAACTTCTTATTGAAGAAAATAATTTGATGCTTTCAAATCAAATTATTGAAGAGGATGTATTTAAATTAAACAAAGAAATTGAAGAAGTAACTGGAGCAACCGATAAACTGCGTAAGCTTGGTAATTTAAAAGGTAAGATTTCTAATAAAGTAGCGACCATAACTAAGGAACATAAATTCTTCACAGAGAATACGGTCTGCCCTACTTGCAATCAAGACATTGAAGAAACCTTCAGAATAAATAGAATTAAGGACGCTCAAGATAAGGCAAAGGAGTTGCAATCTGGTTATCAAGAACTAGAGGACGCAATTAATAAGGAAGAAGAGCGAGAGCGTCAATTTTTATTCTTAAGTAAGGAGACAACAACTTTAACACATGGCATTTCTAAGAACAATACTAAGATCTCTGGATGTCAACGACAAATCAGAGATCTGGAATCGGAAATTCAAAGAGTTACCGACCAACTTGCAAATAGAAATATTGAAAATGAAAAGTTAAAATCTCTTAAAGACAACTTAAAAACAACATACGACGAACTCGCACAACGTAAGGACACAATAGACTACTACGATTTTTCGTATAGTCTTCTTAAAGACGGTGGAGTAAAATCCAAAATCATAAAGAAGTATCTACCGCTGATAAATCAGCAAGTCAATCGTTATCTTCAAATGATGGACTTCTACATCAACTTCACGCTTGATGAGGAATTTAACGAAACCGTCCAGTCCCCAATCCATGAAGATTTTTCCTACGCTTCTTTTAGCGAAGGAGAAAAGATGAGAATCGATCTAGCACTTTTGTTTACATGGCGTGAAGTTGCTAGAATGAAAAATTCTGTTAATACTAATCTACTAATTATGGATGAAGTGTTTGATAGTTCTCTTGATGGATTTGGTACAGAAGAATTCCTAAAGATTATTCGTTTTGTAATTAAAGATGCAAATGTATTTGTTATCTCACATAAGACTGGTATGGATGACAGATTTGCCAACGTGATAAAATTTGAAAAAGTAAAAGGTTTTTCGCATAAGGTAAATTGATAGATGAAAACAATACCCTATGGTATGATAGGGTGATAAACGAATCTATAAAGAAAAATGCAAGTTCCAAATTGGAAGCATCACTCCCGGAAGGAGAAGAAACGAAAATTAAAACCACAGGCAATGAGAGCAAGGCGTGAAGCACTACGCCAATTCAAGAAGAGGTACACAGGGTCGTCTAAAGGGCGACCTTTTTTTGTATACTGGTCTTATAGACAAGAAAACACATGTCCGTTCAACACGAAATCAAGTCACAACTTGCCAAACTGCTTGCAACTGAAGACCTGATAGTTGAGCACCGTTCTATTGAAACGGCACAGTTCAATGTCCATACACGGGTTCTGACCTTGCCTCAGTGGGAAAGGGCAAGCAATGATGTCTATGATATGCTTGTTGGTCATGAAGTTGGACATGCACTGTTCACTCCTGATGAAGATCCTCCGGCAAATATTCCCCATTCTTTTGTTAATATTGTTGAAGATGCAAGAATTGAAAAGTTGATGAAGCGTAAGTATCTTGGTCTTGGTAAAACATTTTTCAAAGGATACAAGGAACTGTCCGAACAAGATTTTTTCTGCCTAGAGAATGAAGATGTCTCAAAGATGAATCTTGCCGATCGTGCAAATCTGTTCTTCAAGATTGGTGGTCATACTAATATTCCTATTCAAGATAGTGAAAAAGAAATCATTGATATGATTTCTGATTGTGAGACTTTTGCAGATGTTTTGCTTGCTGCGGAAGCTTTGTACAAGTTCTGTAAGGAAGATAAGAAACAAGAAAAGATTTCTAATATTGAAACACCACAACAAGAACAGGGTGGTGGAACTGAAATCACACAGAAACCTCAACCACAGATTGAAACGCCAACTTCTGAGGGTAGTTCTGATGGAGAACAGTTTGAACAACCCCAAAGTAAAAGTGAAGAGAAAATTGAAGGACCTGGTGATAGTCAAATTGAAGAGGATTATGAACCAGAAACTAAGACTGTAGATAAACTTGAGGAGCGTTTACGTGATCTTGTTCGAGATGTTGGTGTTGATAACATTTATGTTGAAGTTCCTAAAGTAAATCTTGATACTGTAATTGCAAAAAATGAAGATGTACATGCTGCAATAGATAACACTTTTAATCTTTGTGCCTCTACTAGTGCATCTGGGTATGATATCTATAGTGATGTAGACTCTGAGTATACAAAGTTCAAACGTTCTGCACAAAAGGAAGTTAGCTACCTTGTAAAAGAATTTGAATGTCGCAAAGCAGCAGATTCTTATGCCCGTGCTACTACATCACGTACTGGAGTTCTGGATTGTTCTAAACTTCACACCTACAAATACAATGAGGATTTGTTCAGGAAAGTGACAACACTTGCTAATGGAAAGAATCATGGTCTTGTATTTGTGCTTGATTGGTCTGGATCAATGTCTCACGTCTTGAAGGATACTTGTAAGCAACTTTTCAACTTGATATGGTTCTGTAGAAAAGTTTCTATTCCTTTTGATGTTTATGCATTCACTAATGACTGGAATCGCCCAGTATATGATCACAGTAAGAAGGAATACATTCCGGCAAATCTTGTACATCACTATGAAAGAAAAGAGGGTCTTCTTTGCGTTCCTGAAAATTTCACAATGATGAATATCTTGACCAGTAAGGTTTCATCTAAAGAAATGGAAAGGCAAATGAACAATATCTGGCGTGTTGCTAATTACTATTCATCTTCTTGGGGATGCCGATATACTATTCCAGAGCAACTTGCACTTTCTGGAACACCCCTGAATGAAGCAATGGTTGCTCTTCATCAGATTCTTCCTAAGTTTCAGAAAGAGAATGATGTTCAAAAAGTTCAATGCATTGTTCTGACTGATGGTGAAGCAAATACACTTGCTCGTCATGTTGAAATCAATCTGATAAATGACCGATATATCGGCACCCGTCGTTTGTCTGCTGATAACACATTTGTTCGTGATCGTAAACTTGGCACTACATATCGTGTTGGATATCGTTGGAATGCATTTACAGATCTGATGCTTAAGAATCTTAAGGATAATTTCCCTTCAGTAAACTTTATTGGTATCCGTGTTCTTGAAGGTCGTGATGTTAAAGGATTTATTAGAATGCATTGTAATTCTGAAACACAGACCAAAATTTTACAGGATTGGGTCAAACTGAGAAGTTTTTGTATTAAAGATTCTGGATATGATGCATACTTTGGAGTGTCTGCATCATCTCTTTCTCAAGAATCTGAATTTGATGTGGATGATGGTGCAACAAAAGCAAAGATTAGATCTGCTTTTGTTAAAAGTTTGAAGACTAAAAAACTAAATAAGAAAGTCCTTGGAGAATTTATTTCGCTGGTGGTATGAGTAGAAAGCATAAACTTCCTTTCAAGCACATTGTTATTGAGGACACTAAAGAAGTTCTCATAGTTGTGAGAAGTGCTATCACAGCCATGGGCGTAGAGTCCATGGTCAACAAGTATTATCCTGGTTATACCGCTAAGATTATTTCTGAGCGATACTACCAGGAGCAGACAATCTAAAAGGTGTCTACGGGGGGGTTTGAAACCCTCCTTTTTCGTCTACAATGACTTCAGTTCAAATAAAGCAAATGGGTCTGTCCAAAGAAAGCATCATCGAATGTCTCCGCGATTCCTACGGCGAGTCTGTGACCTCCGCTGAAATCAAGGCATTTTGTCAGATGAATGATTTCAACTATCAGACTGTTACAAATAAACTGACTGACTATAAAGTTGGTCGTGGTAAGTGGAATCTGGAGGTAACACCTGATACTGTCGAAGAACTAGAAATTACCTATAATGGTCCTGCTGCTATGCCAGCGATCGAACAAAACCTCATTCCTCGCAAAGATGATTCCTTCGTCAAGTTTGGTAACTTCACTGATATTAAAAAAATTATTGAGTCCCGTGTATTTTATCCATCGTTCATTACTGGTCTATCTGGAAACGGTAAAACATTCTCAGTTGAGCAAGCGTGTGCGATTCTGGGTCGGGAACTTATTCGTGTAAACATTACGATTGAAACAGATGAAGATGATCTCATTGGTGGATTCCGTCTTGTCAATGGCGAAACCATTTGGCACAATGGTCCGGTCGTCGAAGCCCTGGAGCGCGGTGCGATTCTACTGCTTGACGAGATTGACCTGGCTTCCAACAAGATTCTTTGCCTTCAATCGATCTTGGAAGGCAAAGGAGTCTTCTTGAAGAAGATTGGCAAGATGGTTCATCCTACAAAAGGATTTAATGTCATCGCTACTGCAAACACCAAGGGTAAGGGTTCTGATGATGGTCGTTTCATTGGCACCAATGTCCTTAATGAAGCGTTTCTAGAGCGTTTCCCTGTGACCTTTGAGCAGGAGTATCCCACTGCTGCCATTGAAACTAAGATCCTCAACAAACTGTGTGATGATTCAAACTTCTGCAAGCGACTTGCTGACTGGGCAGACATTATCCGTAAGACCTTTTATGATGGTGGAATCGAGGAGATCATCAGTACCCGCCGCCTGGTTCACATTGTCCAGGCATACAACATCTTTGGTGATAAAGCAAAGGCAATTCAAGTTTGTGTGAATCGTTTCGATGATGAAACTAAGCAGGCATTCCTGGAACTGTATGATAAGGTTGATGCTGACTTCGAGATGCCTGTAGAAAACAATGTTGCCAATCTTACCCAGGAATGATATAATGACTAATGCTTGGAGTTTTCTTTATGATGTTATGAATGAAGATAAAATTGATCTTACAGATGGATACTACACAGATTACATGGACTCCTTTAACTATGGAAACACCGTATCCAACGGCGACAAAATCGAATTTGACATTATTCCAGAAATGGACTTGATTACAGAATCAAAAGGAACACCTTGGAAGTATAACGAAGAGGAGATTGTAAAAGAACTTCTTGAGTATATTCGGGGAACTTACAAACAGCACTATGCTGCTAACGATGAAAATATTCAAACTCTTGATTTTATCGAAGCAGCACACAAAGATGGTGAAGCATTCTGTCGAGACAACATTCTTAAGTACACTTCTAGGTATGATAAGAAAGGAACTGCAGATCGTGACATTATGAAGATTCAGCATTATGCCGTTCTTCTGAAGTTCTTCCGTAATAAGAACAACAACCGTGAAACTTACCCTCAGTGATGAAACTACGCAATAACATGAAACTTTCTGACAAAACTCTTTCTGTACTGAAGAACTTTTCTTCAATCAATCAATCTATCCTTTTCAAAGAAGGAAACAAACTTCGCACTATCAGTGTGATGAAAAACATTCTTGCTGAAGCAACTGTAACCGAAGAGTTTTCCAAGGACTTTGGTATCTACGATCTTAATCAGTTCTTGAATGGTCTTAGTCTTCACACAAGTCCTGAACTTGATTTTGCCAATACTGGATATGTTCTTATCCGTGAAGGTAAGATGCGTTCAAAGTATTTCTTTGCTGATCCAAATGTTATTGTTACGCCACCTGATAAGGCAATTAATCTTCCAAGTGAAGATGTAACATTTGAACTTAGCACAGAACAACTTGATAAACTGCTGAAAGCAGCTGCTGTGTATCAACTTCCTGATATCTCTGCTGTTGGCGAAGCAGGTGTAGTTAAACTAGTTGTTCGGGATAAAAAGAACGATACATCTAATGATTTTGCAATTGTCGTTGGTGAAACCGATTCTGTATTTTCTTTCAACTTCAAGGTAGAAAATATCAAGGTTCTTCCTGGTACTTATGAAGTTGTTGTCTCCCAAAAACTTCTATCTCGCTTTACAAGTAAGAATCATGATCTTACTTATTATATTGCACTTGAACCTGATTCTACGTTTGGATAATGGAACCGGATCCATATATTCAATTTCTTGAGAATTGGATCCCAGGAATAGGAGAAGACACTAAACTCCATGATCAATTACATATTCATTTTGATCTTGGATTTAGTGTTAATGATGAAGCAAGATTATTGGGTTTCCAATTAGGTCATCACCCTGCAGGTTCCTTTTTTCATGTAGTCATTTTTTCTATTATGAGTCTTACGATATATCCTAAACATTATCGTAATGCTTGGAAAGATGTGCGGGATTTTTATTCAGCATATCTCCTTGGAAAATATTGGCAATCTGTGTCATACTGGTTTATACCTAAATCTATCCTATGAAAAAACCTAGTAAGATATTATATAATAATCCTATAAAGAGTATACCTAGATCTAAACTTCATAGGATTACTGAAATTAACCCAGACGCTAAAGTTGAGTTTAAAACTATCCAGGGATTAAAACTTATAAAAATTTATAATTTTTTAAAAAGACCATTGGAATTAAGAGAATTTTGTATGCAATTTTGCTCAAAGGATTCTCATGAAACATTGATGGATGATATTAAAGAGGGAAGAAGAAGTTTTTCTCCTGGAATTCAGCAAATAATTAATCCACTATTTTTTAATGAGAGTATATCACAATATTTGCATGATAAACTGGAAGAATATAATTTGTATAATGGAATAACAAGATCTGAATTTTATACTAATATGTTTTATCCTGGAATGGGTTCAACTGAAGCAAGTAAAATACCACATCTAGATGCTTTTTTGTTTGCCGGAAATATCTACCTTTCTGAAATTAACGACAGTGTATCTGGAACTAATTTTTATAAATGTATTTTTAAAGATCCATTTGGTGAAGAAGAAGTTTTTTATGATGCTTATGATCTAATGGCATCTGAATATTTTGAAAATTATCAAGCAATCTTAAAAAAATATAATGAAAATATTGAAACGGCGGATGATTTTGTATTTTTAGATAACGATATCTATAAAAAGTATCACTTTGAACCAGCTGAATTTAATTCAGTATCTCTTTATTCTGGCAACTATTGGCATAGTGTTGTTTATGATGCTAAACTTAGTAAGCAGTACCGATATTCCTTGGTTAATTCTTTTCTTCCTGGTGATACACTATGAACATCTTTGTTACTGATCCTGATCCTTTGAAGTCCGCTAGGGTTTTGCCCGATAAGCATATCGTCAAGATGCCACTAGAGACTTGTCAGATGCTTGCTATTGTATGCTCCGACAAATGGGGTCATGGATTTGGCACCATTCCCAAGGCAGATGGTACTCCTTATGCTACTGAAAAAGGTGCTTTTCGCAATCATCCATGTACCATATGGGCAAACTCTTTTGTGAACAACTGGAGATGGTTGCTTGCTCATGGACTTTCTTTGTGCGATGAATACTCACTGAGGTATGGTAAACCACATACCTGCTTCAATACGTTGATGGCAGCAAATGAAATTCTGCCATGTGCTGATCCGCAAGGTCGCAGTGGTAAAGGACCAACTCCTTTTGTATTTGCTGGACCTGATGAGTTTAAGTATGATGACACTATTGGCATCTACACAAAGTACAAGATGTATATTGCATCTAAACCTTGGGTGTGCGATAATTATCTTCGTATCCCTGATAGAAAACCTGATTGGGTATAATTATGAGTCGTGATGAATTTCTTTGGGTTGAAAAGTATCGACCCAAAACAATTGAAGAATGTATTTTACCAACAAATATTAAGAAGACTTTCCAAGACTTCCTAGATAAAGGTGAAGTGCCTAATCTACTTCTTGCAGGTCCTGCTGGATGTGGAAAGACCACTGTAGCAAAAGCATTATGCAATCAACTGGGGGTAGATGTTTATGTCATTAACGGATCCGATGAGGGACGCTTCCTTGATACGGTCAGAAATACTGCAAAAAATTTCGCTTCGACCGTATCACTTCAAGCAACTGGTAGACACAAAGTCATCATCATCGATGAGGCTGATAACACAACAAACGACGTACAACTCCTACTTAGGGCGTTTACAGAGGAGTTTCATGGCAACTGCAGATTTATCTTCACCTGCAACTTCAAAAACAAAATCATTGAACCACTCCACAGCAGATGCGCCTGTGTTGATTTTTCAACCAATTCCAAAAGCAAACCCCAACTCGCAGCAGACTTCTTCAAGCGCATCCAAGAGATCTTGGCTGCGGAAAGTGTTGAATATGATCAGAAGGTCCTCGTAGAACTGATTAACAAGCACTTCCCAGATTGGCGACGTGTTCTTAATGAACTACAAAGATATTCTGTTAGTGGTAAAATTGATACAGGCATTCTTGCAACCTTTAGTGATGTACAAGTAAATGACTTGGTTAAAAGACTTAAAGAAAAAGATTTTCCCGAAGTACGTAAATGGGTTGTCAATAACCTGGATAACGATACTTCTGTTTTATTGCGTCGTATTTACGATGCTTGTTATGATTCCATGGTTCCGAATAGTATTCCTGCTGCTGTGCTTTGTCTTGCTCGGTATCAGTATCAGATGGCGTTCGTGGCGGATCAAGAAATAAACATGCTTGCTTGTCTTACTGAACTTATGGTGGAGTGTGAATTCAAATGAGAACACAAAATAAAGAAAACTACTATTATTGGTTCTGGATTATAGCAATGGTAGCATTTATTGTTCCTCAAGTATTTACTGCTTGGGCATACATAAATATTGTGAATATTATGAAAACATGGTCACTTTGAAATGATACCCTTCTTTGTCCCCGACCCAGTGATGTTAATGGAATCAAATTGGGTCAAAACGATTCAAGTTCCTTCTGAAATTAGGAATCACTGTATCCGACGTGTTGTCCCCTCACTTGGGGATGAGATGGTTGGTGAGAAGTGGAAGTATATTGATTGTGCCTGGAAGAATATGGGTTTCTACGGTGGTAATTCTAATGTTCTTAGAGAACTTAGGAGAATGAGTGATAGATCATATCTTGAGGGGCAGGAAGAAAGAGATGAATTAAATAAAGTGAATTACAAATTTGATGAAATTTTAGAGAAGTATTATGATTGATGTAAGAGTTTTTCGCGTTGTGACAGGTGAAGAAGTTGTTGCTGAACTTGTGTCAGAAACTTCAGATACAATAACTGTAAAAAATGCACTAGTGGTTCTTCCGAGTTCTCAGAATGTTGGATTTGCCCAGTGGGCAGCTGTTATTGATCGGGATAATCCCGAAATTACTTTGAGTCGTAATCACGTTGTTTATGTGGTTCAACTTGATTCAAGTATCAAGAAGAAGTATAATGAAATTTATGGAAGCAAACTTGTAACTCCTGAAGATAAAAAACTGATTCTTTGAATATGAAATCTTTGAAAACCCCTCTTCGTTATCCTGGCGGAAAGTCCCGTGCGTGTAATAAATTGGATGTTTATATTCCAGACCTTCGCGATTACAAAGAATATCGTGAACCATTTCTTGGTGGTGGTAGTGTAGCACTTCATGTAACTAAAAAGTATCCACATCTTAAAATCTGGGTCAATGATTTGTATAAACCATTGGTTAATTTTTGGAAAACACTTCAAGACGATGGATACAAACTTTATAAAAGACTGCAAGAATTAAAGTCTAGATATCCTGATCCAGCATCAGCAAAAGGTTTATTTTTAGAAGCAAAAGAAATAATTAACGACAATGCTCAACCCGATTTATATCGTGCTACTGCTTTTTACGTTGTCAACAAGTGCTCTTTTTCTGGTCTCACTGAATCATCCTCCTTCTCAAAGCAGGCTTCAATCTCTAATTTCTCAATGCGAGGAATTGAAAAACTACAGGGATACACACAATTAATCAAAGATTGGGAAATTACAAATGGTCGCTACCAAAAACTCCTTACTGATGACAAAGAGTGCTTTACCTACCTTGACCCGCCCTACGATATACGAGATAACCTATATGGACGGAAAGGGAGTATGCATAACGGATTCGACCATGATGGTTTTGCTACCATTTGTGATCGGTTTATTGGTCCTCAACTTATTTCTTACAATTCGTCTCAACTTGTTAAAGAACGATTCAAAGACTACGAAGTAGGTGAATTTGACTTGACGTATACAATGCGTTCAGTTGGTGAATATATGCGAGAGCAGAAAGAAAGAAAAGAATTGGTGTTATTTAATTATGGAACTGAAGGATTGGCTGAATTCAATTAATTTTACAAAAGAAGATCTAAGTGAAAACATTAGCACTTACCCTCCATATATCATTAATCGTTGTTTGTCTGGGCACCTTGATTGTATCATGCTTGCTAACGAAATGAATAAGTATCATTTCTTAGACAAAGACATGCAATATTCATTTTATCTAAATAGTCTTAGGAAACGGAAGAGATTTTCTCCCTGGCTCCGCAAGGATAAAGTCACAGACTTAGAATGTGTAAAACAATACTATGGTTATAGTAATGAAAAAGCATCTCAAGCACTGAAAATCCTGACACAAGAACAGATTAACTTTATTAAACAAAGACTTGATATTGGAGGCAAACGATGACTACGACGGTAGAACCTACTGTGCAATGGTCTCAGGATCAAATGGTGGAAGTGCTTTTGAATGAACCTGATGACTTCCTTAAGGTGCGTGAAACGCTAACACGAATCGGGGTCGCATCCCGAAAAGAAAAGAAACTCTATCAGTCCTGCCATATTCTGCATAAGCAGGGACGATACTTCATTGTTCACTTCAAAGAATTGTTTGCCCTTGACGGTAAACATGCAAATCTAACAGTGAATGATGTCCAACGTCGCAATCGTATTGTAAGACTTCTAGCAGACTGGGGATTGATCTCCATTGTTGATGAAGATTTAGTTCTTGAAATAGCGCCGCTGAACCAGATAAAGGTGCTTGCATATAAAGATAAGTCCGACTGGGAACTTGCCACCAAATATAATATTGGACGGAAAGGAAAGACACAAGAAACCGAATAAATAATCTTGCGATCTTTCGTGCGGTCGCTTCAAAAGTCGGAACTTACAAGCACCCCTTGACGGGGTGCTTTTTTTATGTTAGTTTTTAAATAAAATTATATGAGTTATTATTATCTTTACTTAATAAAATTTGAGGACGGTAGATTTTATATTGGTTCTCGTAAATCAAAAGTGCCTGCAGAGAAAGATGTAAGATACTGGGGATCTCCTGGTAAATCTATTGAGCATCTATGGGAGATGAAAAAAGAAAAATATATTCTTTTCGAGAGCACTGATATTTCTTACAAAGATTTAACTGATAAAGAAAAAATCTTTATTAGAGAAGGATGGGAAACATTTGGAAAAGATAAATGCATTAATAAAAACATAGGAGGTAACATAGATCCTGAATTACTTTCTAAAGTTGGTAAAGAAAATTACAAAAATGGAATAGGTGGTTTTGCGAATCTCACAATAGAACAAAGAAGACTTGGCCAACGACGAGCCTCAGTAACAAAGTCAGTAGAGTTTCAGGTGAGAGATCCAAACGGAAAAATTCACACTGGCAAAGGCATCTATCCTTTTGCAAAAAAGCATGGTTTGAATGGTGCTAATTTGTGGGAATTAGTTAGAGGTAGATATGACAGTTACAAAGGATGGACAAGGTCTGATGATGACCCATCAACAATTCTAACTCCTTTAGAAAAATCTCATAAGATGAGAGATGAAAGAAGGGGATTATGGTCAAAAGAATCACAAGAAAAATCTAAACAAGCTATAATTGAGCGATGTGCAGTAGAATATCATGTTGTAAGTCCAGATGGGAAAGAGTATAAAGGTAGGAATGCAAGAGAGTTCATGAGAGAGCACGAACTATCTGGACCATTCCTACAACTTTTATCTGGAAAGGTAGATCATCATAAAGGGTGGACAAGATATGGACATTCTCTTACTTATGAGTTAGAGATGGATGCTCGTGGTTCTCTAAAACCAAAATCTCCTCCTTTTAAATTGAGAGGACCAGACGGGAAAATATATGAGGGAAATTCTAGGAGAGCATTTGCAAGGGAACATGGTTTGACTTATAATTGCGTGAGTGCCGTTTTAAATGGGCATGTAGGAAATTGTAATGGATGGACATTACCAATTCCAAAGCATGAAAAAAGATGGGATAATTTAAAAATAAAAGTGAAGAGTCCAGAAGGAATAATTTATGAAGTTAAGAATAGAAAAAAATTCTGTGAAGAGCAAAAATTAGTTTATAGTGGATTTTTGGGACTAACTGGAAAATCAAGAAAATCATATAAAGGTTGGACGAGAGTAGAGGAAATCGAATAAAAAGATATGCAAGCACCTTATTATATTTGGTGGCAAGTTCCCAGTCGGACTTATCTTTAGGGGATTGACACCCCTTTTGTTATTAGTTATAATATTAATGTAGTTGGGAAGAGTAATTCCTTTCTTTCTACAATGTTCAATTAGTTAAAGTTTTTATGGCGAACCTCATGGAACTAGTTAAAATCATTGACCTGTACGAAAAACGGGTTGATGATAAACGACGAGAAAAACTATCGACATTTCCGATAGTAGGATCAATTCCTCCCGATATTCCTAGACTTTTAGATCTTGTATATCAATACAAGAACGATGAAAATTTTGACTGGAGAAGCACATACGTAGCTTGTGTTCCAGCAAATATGGTATATTCTTCTCCACTATATAACAGACCACTTGAAATTGATCTGAATCGTTGTGAGAGGTATGTTCAAGATGAAGGTGCATTTTCTTATGTATTAGCAGGGACTGGTTCTGGTTATGTAAGACCAGATGGAACCTTTGTAAGCACTCAAGGTGGGCACAGAACTACAGAAGCATATGCAGTATCTCTTAATCCAAATGTAGAACTTCTGGTCAATGTAAAATTCCATGATCCCGAATCTACTGAAGATCAAATTGTTGAGTTGGAAGCAAAGGATCATCATGTTGATGCTGCTAAACGTAATCCACAAAACACTGAGCATAAGTTCAGATCTGCGTATAGATCTAAAGAAAATTGGGCAGTAAAACTCTTCAATTATTTACAACCATTTAGTATTGGTATTGCTGGAACTTTGGAGAATGCAAAGTTTACTCTTAACTCTCATTCATATTTAAGTACTGCCCTTAACCTTACAGAAGAAGGAACTGTCACTCGTTACTTAAAGACTTTTACACAAAATAATTGTGAAAAAGAACTTTTGGGAAATGCTATTGTAGCAGCATGTCTTTTCTTACAAGGATTTTCTGAATACATTTCAAAAATTGATAAGGACAATAATATTGATTCTTTCGATTTAATGATGAAGTTTTATTTCACTGAGTATGGAAGTCTTATGAGAGCGGTTGATCCTGATGCAAGAGATCTGACACAAACTGATCTTGTTAAAGGAAACAGTCTTTATAAAGGGAATGAACCTGCTGTAGCTAGATTTGTATTCTGTTATAATGATTTTGTCAGGGTCAGGAGATATAAAATTAGTGGAAGGCAAAAGACAGCTATTCCTTTCGATGGATCTGAAGATAGGGGATGGAATACATTTATTTCAAATGCACACCCTTTAATGAAACCTGCACTTGGACAACTTGCAACCACCAAGTTTTTCTGATAACCGAATAAAAAATATACGGAGTTCACTACCCCGTTTTTTTATATTTTATGTTATAAATATATGTGGATGCCTTCGGGGTCCACACAATCAAATCTCGCTTTAAAAGGAGAAGTACAAATGGGAAACCTTACACGTTACGGTGCTGCGGATCTGCCTGCCTTGATAGACCGTATAAATAAGAACAGTATTGGTATGGATGAATACTTTGGTAGGTTGTTTGATCTGCACGAAACAACTACTAATTACCCACCATACAATCTAGTGACAGTCAGCAACGTAGAATCTAGACTGGAACTAGCACTAGCAGGTTTTAAAAAGAAGCAAGTAAATGTCTACACACAAGACGGAAAACTCTTTGTCGAAGGGCAACGAGAAGATGGAGAAACTGGAACGGAATACGTCCATAGAGGAGTGGCTGCTCGATCTTTCACTCGATCATGGACCCTCAGTGACGAGACGGAAGTTAGATCAGTTAGCTTTGAGGATGGGTTGCTGAGTATCACACTTGGTAAAGTAGTTCCTGAAGCACATAAGCGTAAGGATTGGTTCTAATATATAATGAAGATGTTTTTATAATGAAAATGATTAAACCTTTGCTTTTGGGTGTAAGTGCCCTTTTGATTGCTACACCAGTAATGTCTCATCCAAGAACTCCAAGAACCACTTGGACATATTCTTATCCAGAAAAGGATGTAATGGTTCGACGCGATTGGAAACGTTGCAAGAAAATTAAATATGTTACCAAGTATGATAAGTATGGATGGTTCACTGAAAGACAAATTACGCCTTTGAGGTCATGTTGGAAAAATCATGCTCATGGTGATGTTAAATTGAAAGTGATTATTAAAGACTAAATAGGACTGAATATCGTCGCCGCAGACGGAGGGGTAACTGGCCAAATCCAGTTGACGCCCCTCTTTTTTATTGCTAAAATGTATGAAGGAATGCACTGAAAATGACTGTAAAACTTACTTTACTGAAATCTGGAGAGGATGTCATCGCTGATGTTGAAGAAATGATTGTGTCTGAAAGAGTTGTTGGATACTTTCTTACCAACCCTTGCGTTGTTAAAATTCTTGCAAAAGAAACTGAAAGTGGTGCAAAGATGCCTTGCAAACTTCAATTGACTCCTTGGATGCCACTTACAACTGATAAGAAAATTCCCATCGCTGCAGATTGGCTAATTACTATGGTTGAACCAATAGCACAACTAAAACAAATGTATGAAAAAGGAGTTATGAAAGATGGAGAAGAAAGTGATCAAACTGATAGTGTTGATGAACAATCGGACTCTGATCAGTCAGATTGAAGAAGTTGGTGCTGATATTGGGCAACCTGATTGTAAGTTAATCGATCCATTTGTGGTTGACTCTAACAAAACACTTTCACCATTTCTTTGTGGACTTACCAAAGAAAATACTTTTATGATGAGTTCAGATAAGATCTTAACTCTTGCAGATCCACTTCCAACATTACTTGAAAAATACGAGGAATTAATTGACTAATGGCACTTTCAAAATCAGTAGAAGATTCTTTAAAAGAAGCAGAATCAAATCTTAGAAATGCACTTGCTTTTGCGGCACGTCAAGAGCGCCCAATGGTTTGCAACATGATTGCAGAACTTATCGGTAAGATTGATAATCTCCAAACCATGGATTCTATTTTTGATAAAATTGAAAGTAGGAAAGATGGAGACAGTGGTCTTTTCGGCACATTTTTTAGTGATGATGAGGAATGAAGTTTTATACAAATGTTCAGATGATCGGGAATCAAATCTTGGTTCGTGGTGTTGATAATGGACAACGTTATGAAGCAAGAGATGAATTTTATCCTACCCTCTTTGTAAAGTCGAAGCGAGAAACAAAATATAAAACTCTAACTGGAGATGGTGTAGAACAAATCAAACCAGGAACTATTCGAGAAAGTAGAGAGTTCCTCAAAAAATATGACGATATTGATGGGTTTGAAGTATACGGAAATGAAAGATATATCTATCAGTATATTTCGGAAAAATATCCTGAAGATGAAATCAAGTTCGATATCAAACAGATCAAACTAGTGACCATTGATATTGAGGTTTCTTCTGAACACGGATTCCCAGATGTTGAATCCTGTCAGGAAGAAATTCTTGCGATTACAATACAGGATTATGCCACCAAGAAAATTACAACTTGGGGTGTAAAACCATTTGCCAATAAGCAAGACAATGTGACTTATTATCACTGCCCTTCAGAGCATGAATTGTTGAGTCATTTTATCAATCACTGGATGAATGATGTTCCTGATGTAATTACTGGTTGGAACTGTCAGTTGTATGATATTCCATACATCTGTAAGCGTATTCGTCGTGTCCTTGGTGAAAAGTTGATGAAGCGATTCTCGCACTGGGGATTGGTTACTGAAGGTGAAACATACATCAATGGTAGAAAGTTCACTACATTTGAAGTAGCAGGAGTTACTATCCTTGACTATCTTGATCTGTATAAGAAGTTCACATACAAGGCACAGGAATCATATCGTCTTGATTATATTGCTAGTGTTGAGTTGGGTCAGAAAAAACTTGATCACTCTGAATTTGATACCTTCAAAGATTTCTATACTAAAGGATGGCAGAAGTTTATTGAATATAACATCGTTGACGTAGAACTTGTTGACCGATTGGAAAGCAAGATGAAACTGATTGAACTTGCTCTGACTATGGCATATGAAGCCAAAGTTAATTATGCTGATGTGTTCTATCAGGTACGGATGTGGGATAATATTATCTACAACTATCTGAAGAAGCGGAATATTGTAATCCCACCAAAAATTCGTTCAAATAAAGATGAAAAGTATGCAGGAGCATATGTCAAGGAACCGATTCCTGGAAAGTATGATTGGGTTGTTAGTTTTGACCTTAATAGTCTGTATCCTCATCTTATTATGCAGTACAACATATCACCAGAGACATTACTTGAGGAACGGCATCCCACGGTTACAGTTGATCGAATCCTTAATGAAGAAATAAATTTTGAACTTTATAAGGACAATGCCATCTGTGCTAATGGTGCAATGTTCCGAAAAGACGTGAAGGGATTCCTCCCAAAACTGATGGAGAAAATGTATGGGGACCGTGTTATCTTCAAAAAGAAAATGCTTGAAGCCAAGCAGCAGTATGAGAAGACGCCTACTGTTGCACTTGAAAAGGAAATCGCCAGATGTAACAACATTCAGATGGCGAAAAAGATTTCTCTTAACTCTGCTTATGGTGCTATCGGCAATCAGTATTTCCGGTATTACAAATTAGCAAATGCTGAAGCAATTACTTTGTCTGGGCAGGTGTCAATTCGCTGGATTGAGGGTAAGATGAATGGGTATCTAAATAAACTTTTGCAGACTGAGGAAGTTGATTATGTCATTGCATCTGACACCGATTCAATCTATCTTAATATGGGACCTCTTGTTGATAAATTTTTTAGTAACAAGTCTGGTGATAAAGCAGAAATTGTTTCAATACTTGATAAGATCTGTGAAGACAAGTTGGAACCATTCATCGAACAGTCTTATCAGAAACTTGCGGATTACGTTTCGGCATATGAACAGAAAATGCAAATGAAGCGTGAGAATATTGCTGATCGTGGTATTTGGACTGCGAAGAAGCGATATATTCTTAATGTGTGGAACAGTGAAGGTGTTCAATACACTGAACCTAAACTTAAGGTCATGGGTATTGAATCTGTTAAATCATCAACACCTGCACCTTGTCGTCAGATGCTCAAGGATGCATTTAAACTTTTAATGACTGCAACTGAAGATGATGTCATTGACTTTATTGAAAGTTCTAGAAAGAAGTTCAGATCACTTCCACCTGAAGATATTTCTTTCCCTCGTTCTGCGTCTGATGTTGTGAAATATAAATCATCATCTGACATCTATGTCAAAGGAACACCAATTCATGTTCGTGGTGCTCTTTTATATAATCACTATATCAAACAGAAGAAACTTACTAACAAGTATTCTTACATACAGAATGGTGAAAAAATTAAATTCTGCTATTTGAAAAAACCAAATATCATTCATGAAAATGTAATTTCTTTTATTCAAGAATTTCCAAAAGAACTTGGAATTGACAATTACATTGATTATGACTTACAATTTAATAAGTCATTTCTTGAACCACTTAAAGTTATCTTAGATGCTATTGGGTGGAAAGTTGAAAAAAGCGTAAACCTAGAATCATTCTTTTCCTAATGGAACTTCCTATCAACGACAAAGAACTAGCAACAATCGTAAGTGCTCTTCGCCTTGGTGGAGATATTGCTTTATATCAAAAATTGAATATCGTTAAAGATCTTCGTAAAGATAATCCGGATAACTATAAGACAGTTGCTAAAACAAGATTTGGATTTGTTCTGTAATGGAAATCATTAATGAAGAATTTAAGATATTATCTATTAAAAACTTTTTCAATCCTGATCAGAAAGAAAAAGAATGGATGAAGGTAATGATAGACCTTAATAAAGAAATCTATCATAAACCAGTAGCTACAAAATTAGGTCCATACAATTGGGGTGTAATAGATGGTGAGGTAGCATTATTTGACAATCTATATCAAAAATACCTAGAATGTTGTTTTGATATTTTTGGAAAATTTGTTGTTTCCCCTGAAAACGTATCTATTTGCTATTCATATTGTGGAAATAAAGAAGATATGGGGGAGAGAATACCACATTGGTGGCATGATCATTTTCTTACATCATCAATAAATTCTGTATATTATCTTGAGGTTTTTGAGGATGGTATCACTTTTGCAAAGGATGTAAACAATGATTATATTATGAAACATTTTTTAGAACATGGAAAAATGCCTGATACAACAAAGATATTTGACTACCTCCCAGAAAATGGAGAATTGATTATCTTCCCACCAGATTTACTTCATGCAGCACAACCAAATAAATCCCTTGATTATAGGTATTCGCTTAACATGGAAATAAGATCAGATAACCGCTCAAAAGAATTGTTTGATAGAGTTTTTTAAATATGGATTTTTTAAAAGAAATTGTAAAAGAGATCGGAGATGACTACACAAAACTTGCATCCGATATTGATGATACTGAAAAATTTGTTGACACGGGTTCGTACATTTTTAACGGACTTGTTTCAGGGTCTATTTTTGGTGGTGTATCTGGGAATAAGATTACTGCCATTGCTGGTGAGTCTTCTACTGGAAAAACTTTTTTCTCGCTTGCGGTTGTCAAGAACTTCCTGGATTCTAATCCTGACGGTATGTGCTTATATTTCGATACTGAAGCCGCTGTTAACAAGTCTCTTATTTCAAGTCGCGGGATTGACATGGACAGACTTGTTGTTGTCAATGTAGTAACTATTGAAGAGTTCCGAAGTAAAGCACTTCGTGCGGTAGATATGTATTTGAAAACTGAAGAAGATGAGCGCAAACCTTGTATGTTTGTTTTAGATTCTTTGGGTATGCTTTCTACTGAGAAAGAAATCACCGATGCACTGAATGATAAACAGGTCCGTGACATGACCAAATCGCAATTGGTCAAAGGTGCATTCCGTATGCTTACTCTTAAACTGGGTCAAGCAAATATTCCTATGATCGTTACCAACCATACTTACGATGTTATTGGCGCTTATGTCCCTACAAAAGAAATGGGTGGAGGCAGTGGACTCAAGTACGCGGCTTCTACAATCATCTATCTCAGCAAGAAAAAAGAAAAAGATGGAACAGAAATCGTTGGAAATCTTATCAAGGCAAAGACTGCTAAGTCGCGTTTAAGTAAGGAGAACAAAGATGTCACAGTACGCCTTTATTATGATGAGCGGGGTCTTGATCGGTATTTTGGTCTCCTGGAGTTGGGTGAGATAGGAGGTTTATGGAAAAATGTTGCTGGTCGATATGAAATGAATGGTAAAAAAGTTTATGCAAAAGCAATTCTGAAAGACCCAGAAATATATTTTACTGATGAAGTAATGGAGAAACTCGATGAAATCGCAAAAGAACAATTTTCATATGGTTCGTCAGTATGACGCAATTATTCCAAAAGAAGTATGTGAAGCATTAATTGAAATATTTGAAGTAAACACTCAAGGACATCAAAAAATAAATTCAGATTACAAACCTTCTTTTACACAATTAAATATTAATGAGCATGTTTCTTCTTTGGTTTCTGGTCTAGTTCAATATACTAAAGAAGCATATGATAAGTATGCTGCAGATATTTCTTCTCCATATATTCCAAGGATGGATTATATGGAAGAGTTTCGTATAAAAAGATATTGTCCTGGTGGAGAAGAAAGGTTTGATGAACACGTAGATGTAAGGAGTCATGCTTCTGCAAAAAGATGCATTGCATTTATTTTTTACTTAAATGATTGTGATGGAGATACTGTATTTTCCCAACATGAGTTGAATGTAAAACCAAGTTGTGGTAAAGTGGTTGTGTTTCCTCCCACCTGGGAATATCCTCATAGTGGATTAGCACCTAAAGACGGGAACAAATATATTTTGAGTACTTACATTCACTATGGATAAAGTTGAAGTATTGATTCTTAGGAACCTTCTTTTTAATGAAGAATATCTACGTAAAGTAGTTCCATTTATTAAACCAGATTATTTTGAAGATCTTACTCAAAAAATGATCTTTGAAGAAACCTTATCATTTGTTCAAGAATATAATCAACCACCTACAAAAGAAGTTCTTTGTATTGAAGTTGAAAAACGTGATGATATAAATGATACATCATTTACCGAGGCAACTAAATTTATTAGTTATCTGGAAGATGTTCCAACTGATTTTGATTGGTTAGTTGATACAACTGAGAAGTGGTGTAGGGATCGTGCAATTTATCTTGCATTGATGGAGTCCATTGCTCTTGCAGATGGGACTGATGAAAAGAAAGGGCGGGATGCTATCCCAAGCATCCTTTCAGACGCTTTAGCAGTGTCTTTTGACTCCCATGTGGGTCACGATTACTTACTTGATTATGAGGCAAGGTATGAGTCATATCACCGCAAGGAAGACAAGATCGAATTCGACTTGGAGTATTTCAACAAGATTACGAAAGGTGGTCTCCCGAACAAGACACTTAACATTGCTCTTGCTGGCACTGGTGTCGGTAAAAGTTTGTTTATGTGCCATGTGGCATCTTCCGCACTCTTGGGAGGGAAAAACGTATTATACATCACGCTTGAAATGGCTGAGGAGAAAATTGCAGAGCGAATCGATGCTAATCTTCTCAATGTACCTATCCAAGAGATAACAGAACTTCCTAAGTTAATGTTTGAAAACAAGGTAACAAATCTTGCAAAGAAAACACAAGGTACTCTTATAATTAAGGAGTATCCTACAGCATCGGCACATAGTGGACACTTTAAATCACTTCTTAATGAACTTGCACTTAAGAAGTCATTTAGACCTGATATTATTTTCATTGATTACCTTAATATATGTGCTTCCAGCAGGTATCGCGGAAACAGCAATGTCAATTCATATAGCTATATCAAGGCTATTGCTGAAGAACTTAGAGGACTGGCTGTCGAGGCGAACGTACCTATCGTATCTGCCACCCAGACTACCCGTTCTGGTTATGGTAGCAGTGATGTGGAGCTTACTGATACTAGTGAGTCCTTTGGTTTGCCTGCTACTGCTGATCTTATGTTTGCCCTTATTTCAACTGAAGATCTTGAAGGACTCGGGCAAATTATGGTGAAGCAACTAAAGAATCGATATAACGATCCAACTATTTCAAAGAGGTTTGTTATTGGTATTGATCGCGCTAAGATGCGTCTTTATGATTGTGAACAGACAGCGCAAGATGATATTATTGACAAAGGTAAGGAAGAGGAGTATACTTATGAAGAATCAAAACCAAAGAAGTCTTTTGCTGGGTTTAAATTTTCATGAGAGGTTACTACTCCGTCTTTGATCCAGACGGTAAAAAGATCGCTGATTGTGGGCAAGAAAGAGATGCAGTCAATCTTATTGGATCGAGAAATCGTAGATGGGATGGACACTACTATCAGTTTAATCCTTTGCCTGGTGACATCATTGATGTTTCTGAAGGTAAGCAACTTCCTACTCGCGACATCGTAGTCAATATGGACGGTGGTGTTGGTGGTAGTTGGAAAGAAGTTGAATATATTGAAGTTAATGGTCAACGTCTAGACGTTCAACAAAAACTTCCCCAATCCGAACAAGAACCATTTATCCCTGATTTTCATGACTAAAGTTGATCCTAAAAAATATGCACAGTTTGTCAATGCAGTTACGTCGCAACCGTCGAAAGATAATGAAGCATTCATCTATCGTCTTCAAGAACTTCAAGGTCAAGGATTTCCTTCCGAGCGACTGCTTACTGCTGCTGTAGGAATGTCTGCTGAGGCAGGTGAGTTTACTGAGGTTGTCAAAAAGATTGTCTTCCAAGGCAAACCTGTCAATGAAGAAAACTTGTTTCACTTGAAGCGTGAACTTGGTGATATTATGTGGTATGTCATGCAAGCATGTATGGGTCTTGAGATTTGTCTTGATGAAGTCATTGAGATGAATGTTGATAAACTCAAAGCACGTTATCCTGGCGGTGAGTTCGATGTTCATTATTCTGAAAATCGTAAAGAAGGTGATTTGTGAATACTAACTATCAAATAGCACCTTTTTTTGCAGAACCTTTTTTTGTTGTACCTGACTTTCTTGACCACGATCTAAGACAAATTTTAATTAGAAAAGTTAAAAAGTTTTCTAAAAAGTGGGAGGGGGAAGGAAAAAAGGTATGGGCTTCTACAACTAGATCCCCATCAAATAGTTTCCTTCTTGATCATGAATTTGAAAAAGTAGAACAATTTCGTAAACTTCTGAATTTAGTTCACGATAACGTGCAAATTTTTGGAGAAAAACTTGGAGTAACCGAATATAAATTTAAATGCATTAGTGCATGGTATAATTCATATACAAAATATCAATTTCAAGAGTTTCATACACACCCTAACAATTACTTTAGTGCAATTTATTTTTGTGATATTCCTGAAGGAGCTTCACCTATTATTTTTACTGACTTTGCAAAAATGGGAACTATGTTACCACATATGGATTTTACCAAAACTCCAGAATTCTTTAAATATTCATCAACTATTGAATTTCCATCAAATACCTTACTCATTTTTAGATCACACCTTGCACATAGTGTTCCTTTTGGAAAAAATGAAGAGGAACGAATTACATTTTCATTTAACTTTACATAAATTATGGAAACTAATAACGAACCTATTCAAATTAAACTTGAACTTGGTCTGCACAATGCTGCAGCAATTCGTCATGTTTTATTCAAAGAACAAGAAAGATATACTTATGATCCCAAAAGCGTCCCTTCACGGATCACTTTTATCCGTGAAGTGATTGCTGATCTTGATAACAAAATTGATGAGGTACTAAGAAATGAAACTACTAACGTTGGATGATTACAAAAAAGCAGGAGAAACTTTCTGGCCTAAGTATTGGTATGTAGCCCAAGAACTTGGTGAAAACGCAAAACCAGAAGAAGTTTTGAAAGTAATGGAAGCAGTAGGTGGTTTAGCACTTAAGTTTGCATTAGATGAAAAAGAAGGACCTTTTGGGTTTAATAAGAAAACGGAGGATGAATCTGATGACTAAAAAAACTTATACTGGTAAAGGTGGTCAAACTTGGGAGTGGGAAGAAACTCCGGAAACTATTCAAGCACTAAAGAAACTTCATGAATCATCAAAACGAGTCCAAGATCTCCGATACAACAAACCAAAAAGAGCATCCTGAAATTGTAGAAGTAGATTGGATTGATGATGCTTTCCATATTGAAAAAACCAGATTTGGTTTATATAGAAGTATTAAAAAGAATGGTGATGGATTTCTAACTGGTGCAACATATGATGGAGTGTTGCAAATGAGTCGCTGGCATCTTAAATGTGAGCAAGAAGGAACTTTAGATGACTATACTAGAGTTGTTGGAAGTGCAATTTTAGATGGAAAACTCTAATATCAATCCAGTAGATATCCTCAGGTTACTTAGTGAACTTGAGGGTTCTTCTACACTATTAAAACAAATGGGTTTTGTGGAAGAAATGGAAATGATTAATCTCATGAAAAAGAGATTTTATAAAATGTATTTCCAACTTAAGAAATCGGGGTTATAGCTCAATTGGTAGAGCGCCTGCTTTGCACGCAGGAGGTTTGGGGTTCGAGTCCCCATAACTCCATAAATATTTAAAAAAAGTAATGGTAGATCTTCCATATTTGTCTGGCGGAGAACAGACCACTATTAATTCTACAATAACAGAACTTTTTCCTGCACTTGCTTTTAATTCTGGAGTTCATCCTAAAACTGCAGATGAATTAGAAGAATTTATTCAAGGTCTTGATTTGAAATCTAATGGTGCAAAAAAATCTTTTGTAAATGATGGCAATATAGAGTCTGCTAAAGAATACATTACACAGATGGCAAGGATTAGACCTGCCATGAGGAAAACTAAATTAGAAAATGCTGTAGGAATATTAAATTGGATTTATGAATATAATCATCAGAGGGAAATAGAAAAAGTTGTTTGGGGATATAGAGAAAAACCTTCAGGTGTTCCTGCCAATCATGCGGGGGATATTTTTATAATGTTTAAGAATAAACAAGTTGCTCCTAAAATCATGGGCATCAGTCTTAAAGCAGGAACATCAAAATCTAAAGAACCAAAACTTAATTCATATGTTGGGTCAACCATGAGAAAACCTGCATGGAAGAAAAAGTATCCAAGAGCAGTTGAGCAACTTAAGGATGAATTGTGGACAGAAGTTTATTCTCACATCCCTAATCTTCCAAAATCAGTTACCAAAAGTAATTATCTCACTCTGTCTGCAAATAGACAAACGCCAAATAAAATCCTTAAAGAAAAAATGCTTGACATGTTCAAGTACGATAACATAATGTTTGAAGCACTCTACTCTAGGATGAATAAAATCTGTAGAGAAAAATTAATTTCGATGATTAATGGTGATGTAAACGCAACTAAAGAATGGATTGAGGATGAATTTAGATTAGAAAAGAAAGATGTTGAAGTTCCAATGATGCTTGTAAAAGCAATCGGAACTAGTGCTCAATCAAGTGCTACTGATCCGTTGAGAGAATTTTTACCTGCAGTACAATCAGTAAAAGCTTATTTAAAAACAGGGTCAGTTCAGGAATGGTTTATTGATTTAAAGGGAAGTAATAATAAGACAATGACTTTGACGATGACTATTAGAAGCGACTCTGAATATAGAGAAGCGAAGCAGAAAGGTAAATTGGGAGCATTTACCATGCTTAAATTATTGTACCGAGGATAATAAACGCTAAATAAATGTATAGGAAAAAACAATATAGATGAAAAGTTTCTTTCAATTTTTGACAGAGGCAGAATCGCAGGCATCAATGCAGGCGAGAAAACTGAATCTGAAAAGTGATGGTCACGGTGGTTGGGTAGACTCCCGTGGAGAATTTGTGGCGAAAACTGAAGGTGGCAAACTTGTATTCTATGATAATGGAAGAAAGGTAGGAGAGAAAGATACCCCAAGTAAAACTAAAACTAGTGCAGTTGCTGCAGCACCAAAAGATAAAAAGGCAACAGCACAAGAACCAACAAAAACAAAGAAAGCAGACGCTGCACCTGAAGATGAGTCTGGTGAAGCAAGTAATACTTTGACAGTTGCATTTGGTCGCTTCAATCCACCAACTGTTGGGCACGAAAAACTTCTTAAGGCAGTTGAGAAAGCGGCAACTGGTGGTGACTTTAAAATATATCCATCAAGAACGCAGGATCCTAAGAAAAATCCTCTTGATCCTGATATGAAGATTTCATTCATGAAAAAAATGTTCCCTGATTATGCAGATAACATTGTGAATGATGATGAAATGAAATCAATTTTTGATGTTTTAATCACTGCTGATGCAGAAGATTATGCTAATGTCAATATTATAGTTGGATCTGATCGTCAATCTGAATTTGAAAATCTTGCACAGAAATATAATGGAGAACTTTATAACTTTGATTTAATCCGTGTGATCTCTGCCGGTGCAAGAGATGCTGATGCAGAAGGTGTTGAAGGTATGTCAGCATCTAAGATGAGAAAGGCGGTTATGGATGATGACTTTGATTCATTCCGTAAAGGAACACCTAAGTCACTGAAAGATGTGGAAGCAAAGTCTTTGTTTGATGCAGTAAAATCTGGAATGGGTGTAAAGAAAAAGAAAGTAACTGAAATGTGGCAGGTTGCACCTAAATTTGATCCGCGTGGACTTCGTGAAAATTATGTTGGTGGTAAGATTTTTAATCTTGGGGATGTTGTAGAGAACGTAAATACTGGTTTAGTAGGAAAAATTATTAGACGAGGAACCAATCATTTGATCTGTGTGACAGAAGAAGATCATATGTTCAAATGTTGGATTCACGATGTAATGGAAGCGATTGTAAATTACCCTGGTCCATCTGGTGTTCCTGCAAACCAAAGAGAAGTTGGAACTGATGCTCATCGTGAATATGTAATGAGGATTACAGGAGTAAAAGAAATTAGGAACTTCATAAATAAGTATAAGGCTAAAAAGTAAAGCATTTATACTAATGACCCATCTTAACGACCTTTCTAAGATCTATAAAGAAAGTATTGCAGAATCTGCTGTTCCTGGTAAACCTGCGGAAAAACTGGGTGCTGTAACTGGTATTCCAAAGGCAGATCAAATGTCTGCTGCTGAGCGTATTAAGAAAAAGACTGCAGAGAAGAAAGCAGCACTTGAGAAGAAGCATGGTAAGAAAATGGATGATCATCCTGAGTATCCAAATAAAAAACATGTTGATGAAGCACGTCTTGACCCTGTAGGACAGGAAGATGATGATGTTGATAACGACGGTAAGAAGAATACTAAGTCAGATAAGTATCTGAAGAATCGTCGTAAGGCAATTGCTAAAGCAATGGATGAGGGTAAGAATGATCCTTGTTGGGATACTCATAAGCAAGTTGGTATGAAGAAGAAGGGTGGTAGAATGGTTCCTAATTGTGTTCCCAAAGAGTCATTCTCAAACTGGAGACAGGATCTGTCTGAAGTTATAGTTGATAAGAAAGAAGATCCAAAAATTGCTGAGAAAAAAATCAGTAATACAATTAAGATTAATCCTAAACTGGGAGAAGCAATAGAAGAAATTGGTGGAACTTTATTAGAAGCAATTGAAATTGATGAGATTGATGTAGTAATTGAGTCTGTATATGAAGAACTCATTGCAGAAGGTTATAGTGAAGATGAAGTTGAGAATGGAATTGAGACTGCTTTGATTTCTATTGATGATGAAATTGTTTTGAAGGAATTTGAAGCACCAACTGTCAAAAATAAAAAGTCTATGAAGGATAGATTAAAGGGTGCAGCAAGATCAGCAATTGTTGGTGTTGGTAAAGCTGCTGCTTCTGTGATGAAAGCAAAAAGAAGTGCTGAAGAAAAACCCGGAAAAGTAAAAGCAAAAGTAGTATCGTTAGCAAAACGTGTAAAGGATGCTGCTAAACAGGGTTATGAAGAAGGTGGCGGACCTAAGAAGAGCACTTCTTATAGAGGTGCTGGCGCAGGACGTAAAGAGAAAATTGGTGAAGCAACTGAAGATTCTCTAAGAGATCGTCGTATGGAGCGTGGTGGTGTTGACGGTAATGTCAGATATGATAAAGCACCTAAGGTCACTCCTGGTTCTAAGAAAAAGTATGATGGAATGTCAGCCCTTGATTATGTGAAAGCAGAGATTCGTGCTAAACATGGTAAAGGTGCCATCATGGACACCAAGAAAAAGTGACATGCCAGCAGTCTCCAAAGCCCAACAAAGGTTCTTCGGGATGGTTAGAGCGACTCAGAAAGGGGAAATGGAAAATCCCTCGCCTGAGGTTGCCAAAGTTGCTGCCACCGCCAAGCGTTCCGACGTGAAGAAGTTTGCTTCTACGAAGCATGATAAACTTCCTGAAAAGAAAGAACAGCAAGAGGCAAAAAATTATTCCCAGAGGGATAAAATTATGAAGAGGGCAAAACCTCTTCATAAACATCTTTATAGTACACTTCATAAAAAAGACATGACTGGAGATGTGAACGAAGTAACAAAGTATGATAGGTATGATAAAGAGAAGAAGCAGTTTTCTAAAGCAGACAACCGAATGAAGTTCGGCAAGTTTTATGATAAAGCAAAAGAAGCGAAGACCCGCCTTCGTCCTGGTGAAATAAAGAAATGGGATCCAGTACAGAAAAAATACGTTTCTAATAAGGATTGACGATATATAGTGTGTAGATTTGAGGTTTCATCATGTTCGCATTTTTACTTCCATTAGCGTCAAAAATTATCTCCGATGCGGTTTCCAAAATTCCAGAAAACGAAGAACTCGGTGAGAAGTTGGTTGAGATCTGTCTTGTTATCTTGGGTAAAGCGGTTAAGCTAACCAAGACTGATATGGATGATCAACTATTAGAAGTCGTCAAGAAGGCGATGGTAACAAGAGAAGAAGCAGCTGAATAATAAAAAGGAGACCTAAAAGATAAGGTCTCCTTTTTTATAAATATCTTATAGCAAATAAATTTTACAGGAAAAGACATGGCACTCTGGGGAAATAACGATGCCGTTGGATCAGGTGGTACAGTATCATTAAATTATACTACCCGTGTTGTAACCGGAACCGGTACAACCTTTGGTCAAACTGGCGCAGCACAAGAAGGTGACGTAATTAGATTTGGTGCCCGTGGTGGTGGCGGTACTTATTTTGGAGATGCAGTCATCGTTTCTGTCGCTGGAACTCAATCTCTGACTGTTGATTCTACTGCAGGTCTTACTGGTGGTGCTATTTCTGGCGCTGCATTTAAGGTAACTCAATGTCCTAAATCCACTGTTCTGAACCCACATTACAGTGAAGCAAATGGCGATTATGATGCTCTTGCATATGGAGTATCTGCAAATGTAACTGGTTCATATCATCTTGATCACGAAGGTTGGGTTGGTGTTACCACTTATATGGGAACAGAGGGTGAACTCAGAGTCAAGAAAGAAGTTCTTGTTGCAATGTCTGGTATTACCACTGCGACGAATGGATTTGCTGAGGCAATTCAATATCCAACTGATGCCTGATATAAATTGATATGATTTTTAGTGAATTGAATGAGGATAATTTTCTTTTGTTTGCGATAAAAAATTATGAGAATCCGCAAGCAGTTACAAAAGAAGATTTTGAAAAAGACTTAAATTATTTTAAGTATATTAAAAGATTACTGAAGAGATATAGAAATACGGGTGAATTGAAATCCCAACTTATCCTCAATCACTTCATCGTCCTTTATAATATATTTGGAGAAGCCACAACTCCAATGTTATTTTTCAAAATAGAAAGAGAGTTGTGGTCGGTTATGAAAACTTTTATAATTTTCTTGAATAAATTGCCAGAGTATCCACATTGCTATATTCATGAAATTGAAATAGATGACGATTGTTTAGAAAAACTTCAGCAAACTTACGATGTCAAATAGTAAGATTGATAAAATTATACAAATAATTCGGGAGAACATGGTTGCTAATGCACCAGGGACTCAAGGTGGATTTAGTGATTCATCACCTGCTGAAGGACCAACTGCTGGAACATCTGGCAGGAAGAAGAAAAGGAAATATATGAAAGGTCCTGGACGAAAAGTTTGGTTAGACCATTTACGATCCTCCAATGGCAGAGCAAATTAAGGTTGCAGTTCTAGAAGAAAGATTACAAAACTTTGAGGCACTTGTCACGAAGTTAGATTCTGCTATTGAAAAAATTGCTGAGGTAAATAATAATGTGTCTAGGATGCTTGCCGTCCATGAAGAAAAAATATCCAAACAAGAAGAAATCGACTCAGTGTTGTTTGATAAAATCGACAAACTGCGTGATAAAATGGACAGCGATCATGACAACGTTACTAAACGATTATCATTATTGGAACGGAAACTTTGGGTTGGTCTCGGAATACTGGGAGCAGTTATAGCATTTTCTAACCCACAAGCAATTAAAACTTTAAAACCCTTGTTATCTGCTGCTGATAGTGCTATAGTATCCCCAGCAGTTGCTTTTGTGAATGGATCATATTGATTCAAAGTTTATCGGAATTGTATCATCTCGATTAGAAAAATTTAAAAGAGTAAAGAATAACTTATTCAATTTTCGTTGCCCTATCTGTGGAGATTCGCAAAAGAATAAGAATAAGACAAGGGGATATCTTTACAATGTAAAGGCAAATACTAATTTTAAGTGCCATAATTGTGGTGCTTCGATGTCTTTTAGTAACTTCCTGAAGCATGTTGATACTAATCTCCATAAACAGTATTCTATGGAGAAGTTTAAAGAAGGTTATACTGGTAGAAGTTTTGTTGTAGATGAACCAAAGTTTCATTTTGAACCACCAAAATTCAAACAAAGTTTGAATTTGCCAAAAGCATCAGAAAATCCAGAATCCTGTGGATACCTAACTGCTAGAAAGTTAGATCCTAATAAATTTTATTGGGCAAAAAATTTTAAACAATTTGTAAATTCAAAGAAACAGACTTTTGATTCTACAAAATATGATGAACCAAGAATTATTATTCCTCTTTATTACCAGAAGAATTTAATTGGTATCCAGGGAAGAAGTTTAAAATTTACAGATCCAAAGTCTGTTAAATATATTACCGTGATGTTTGATGACAATGCGCCGAAAATCTATGGTCTCGATAAAGTACAAAAGGATCAAACTATCTACATTACCGAAGGCCCTTTTGACAGCACGTTCATACGCAATGCGATTGCTATGTGCGGAGCTGATCTTGATGTCACTAATTGGGGGATTAGTGATTGTGTGTGGATTTATGATAACGAACCGCGTAACAGAGAAATTGTCAACAGAATCTCCAAAACAATTGATAGAGGAGAAAAAATAGTAATTTGGCCTTCTCATATTCAGGAGAAGGACATAAATGATATGGTAATGTGTGGACTGGATGTGCAGTCTGTGATAGAATCAAATACATACTCTGGTTTAGAAGCAAAACTTAAGTTTACTACTTGGAAAAAAATATGAGCAACGGTACTAAAGTAAAGAAGCGTGATGGTCGAATTGAACCACTTGACCTAGACAAGATGCACTTGATGGTTGATGAAGCGTGTCAGGGTCTTGCAGGGGTCTCTGCGAGTCAAGTTGAGATGAAGTCTGGTATTCAGTTTTATGATGGGATTACCACTGAAGAAATTCAGGAAATCTTGATTCGTGCTGCGAGCGATTTAATTGATCTTGATCACCCGAACTATCAATTTGTTGCGGCAAGACTTCTTCTGTTTGCAGTTCGTAAACAGATTTATGGTAAGATGCGAGAATTGCCCAGTCTTGAACAACACATTTACAACTGTGTTAATCAAGAAGTATATGATCCTGAAATATTCACAAAGTATTCTAAAGAAGAAATTACGCGAGTAAATAACTTTATCGATCATGAACGCGATTTCTTATTTACCTATGCTGGTCTTCGCCAAGTAGTGGATAAGTATTTGGTTCAAGATAGAAGCACTGGGGGTGTATATGAAACTCCACAGTTCATGTATATTATGATTGCTTTGACCATTTTCCAAGAGTATCCAAAAGAAACCAGATTATCTTATGTCAAACGATACTACGACGCAATCAGCAAGCACAAAATCAACATCCCCACCCCCATCATGGCAGGGGTGCGAACCCCACTTCGACAATTTGCTAGTTGCGTTCTTGTTGATGTTGATGACTCCCTCGATTCTATCTTTAGCAGCGATATGGCTATTGGTAGATATGTTGCACAAAGGGCGGGTATCGGCATCAACGCAGGCAGAATCCGTGGCATCAACGCTAAAATCAGAGGCGGAGAAGTTCAGCATACTGGCGTTGTTCCGTTTCTCAAAAAATTTGAATCGACTGTCAGATGCTGCACTCAAAATGGCATCAGAGGTGGATCAGCTACGGTCCACTTTCCGATCTGGCACCAAGAAATAGAAGACATCATCGTCTTAAAGAATAATAAAGGAACGGAAGACAACAGGGTCCGCAAACTAGATTACTCAATTCAAATTAGCAAATTGTTCTATGAACGATTCATCCAAGATGGAGACATCACGTTATTCAGTCCTCACGATGTCCCAGGTCTTTACGATGCTTTTGGGACTGATAGGTTTGATGATCTCTATACAGATTATGAATCTGATGGATCTATTCCAAAGAAAACTATTCGGGCGCAGGAATTAATTCTGAATATTTTGAAGGAGCGTGCTGAGACTGGTCGTCTTTATATTATGAATATTGATCACTGCAATTCACATTCATCCTTTAAGGACAAAGTTGAGATGTCCAATCTCTGTCAAGAGATTACACTTCCAACTTATCCCATTCAACATATCGATGATGAAAGTGGTGAGATTGCTTTGTGTATTCTTTCTGCAGTTAATGTTGGTAAGATTAAATCTGATGAAGAATTGGAAGAACTGTGTGATCTTTCTGTTCGTGGTTTGGATGAATTGATTGATTATCAGAAGTATCCTGTACTTGCTGCAGAACGCGCTACAAAGGCGCGTAGATCCCTTGGAATAGGATTTATTGGTCTTGCACATTATTTGGCAAAACTTGGATATAATTATGGTGAACAGGGTGCATGGGATTCTGTTCATGGACTCGCAGAATCTTTCCAGTTCTATCTTTTGAAATCATCAAATCAACTTGCTAAAGAAAAAGGATACTGTGAAAACTTTGGACGTACAAAGTATGCTGATGGAATTCTTCCCATCGATACATACAAGAGGGATGTAGATGAAATCACTAGTATCAAATATGAGCATGATTGGGAAAGTCTTAGAGTATCTATCTCCAAACACGGACTTAGGCACTCAACATTGTCTGCTCAGATGCCATCAGAGAGCAGTTCCGTTGTGTCAAACGCAACAAATGGAATCGAACCACCTCGAGGGTATTTGTCCATTAAAAAATCAAAGAAAGGACCTCTTAAGCAAATTGTTCCGCAGTATTCGTCGTTGAAAAATAACTACACACTTTTATGGGAAATGCCTGACAATACAGGTTACATAAATGTGGTGTCTGTGATGCAAAAATTCTTTGATCAAGCTATATCTGGTAACTGGAGTTACAATCCAGAAAATTACACAGATAATGAAGTGCCAGTTTCCGTGATGGCAAATGATTTTTTAACTACATACAAATACGGGTGGAAAACTTCTTACTACCAAAATACTTACGACATCAAAACTGATGAGGTAGAAGAAGAAAAATCCGAACTACATACCATATTAGACCAGTTAGAACAAGCCGAGGAGGGAGAGTGTGAATCCTGTGCAGTTTAGAGTTTCTTCTTTAGATAGACCTTCTATGAAAGTGGAGGGGATGACAGTTTTTAATACAGAACAAGTTAATACTAAAAAGCAACCAATGTTTTTTGGTAAACCACTTGGAATTCAAAGATACGATTCATATAAGTATCCAGTTTTTGATAAACTTACTACACAACAATTAGGTTATTTTTGGAGACCTGAAGAGGTCTCCCTTCAAAAAGATCGCGGTGATTACCAAACACTGCGCCCAGAACAAAAGCATATCTATACTTCTAATCTTAAGTATCAGATCATGCTTGATTCTATCCAGGGTCGTGGTCCTGGCATGGCATTCATTCCATATTGCTCACTTCCAGAATTGGAAGCTTGTATGGAAGTCTGGGGATTTATGGAAATGATCCATAGTCGTTCCTATACGTATATCATTAAAAATGTCTATTCAGACCCATCTGAGGTCTTTGATAAGATTGTTAGCGATGAGCGTATTCTAGAACGTGCTAGCAGCGTTACAGAAGCATATGATGACTTTATCCGAAGTGCCCATCAATGGGACACTGGAAAAATGTGGAGTGATGATTTTAGAGGTTCGCCTACAGCAGAATGGGAAATCAAAGATGTGAAGAGAAAGTTATATAGAGCGATGGCAAATGTCAACATCCTGGAGGGTATTCGTTTCTATGTTAGTTTCGCTTGCAGCTTCGCATTTGGTGAACTTAAACTTATGGAAGGGTCCGCTAAGATTATCTCACTTATCGCCAGAGATGAGAACCAGCACCTTGCAATTACTCAAAACATCCTCAATAAGTGGAAGGCAGGTGATGATCCTGAAATGAAGCAAATCATGAAGGAAGAAGAGGAGTGGACCTACAAGGCATTTGATCGTGCTGTAAACGAAGAGAAGCGTTGGGCAGACTATCTATTCAAGGATGGATCTATGATCGGTCTTAATGACAAACTACTTCAACAGTATGTTGAGTGGGTTGCTAATCGTCGCTTGAAAGCAATTGGACTGAAACCACAGTATGATATTGCTGCAAAGAATAATCCACTTCCATGGACACAACATTGGATTTCTTCTAAGGGTCTTCAGGTTGCACCTCAAGAAACTGAAGTTGAATCTTATGTAGTCGGTGGTATTAAGCAAGATGTCAGCAAAAACACATTTAGTGGATTTAAACTCTGATTACTGCTATTAAATAGGGGGAGACATTATTCCCCCTATATGCCCAAGAATCAAATTGAAAAAGAAGAACTGAAGGTAAAGATACTTAAGTTAAAGCATACAGTAGACAATGAACCATCAACAGTATGGCAAGGAGAGAAAGATCTAGCACATAAATATCTGAACAAAGTGTTAGATATAATTAATGAGTACAGGTATTGATTATGAAAACCCCTGGATTTTTGAAGGACAACCTTTTTTATCTGAGAGTATTGACGATAACTTCGGTTTTGTCTATCTCATTACAAATCTCCAAAACAATCGAAAGTACATCGGTAGAAAATACTTCTGGTCATTCAGAAAACCTCCTGGTAAGAAACGCAAAGTAAAGAAAGAATCTGATTGGAAAAAATATTATGGGTCTTGTCCAGAACTTAAAGAAGAAATTGAACGACTGGGGCGACAAAGTTTTAGTCGCACTATCTTGTCACTACATAAAACACCTGGCAAAACAAACTTCGAGGAAACAAAACAACTCTTCATCAACAACGTTCTCACAGAGTCCATTGACAAAGGAGTCCCCGCCTACTACAATAGCAACATCCTCAGCAGGTACTTCCGCAAAGACTACTATGAAGAAAGTTGAAACTGAAGATATTGTTCAACATATTCGTGATTGGGCAATCGATATTATCGAAGAAAAGAAAGGAAATCCAGAAGATCAAGTAGCAATTATTGATGAATTTTATGAATGGATATCCCCAAAAGATGAACTAGACATTATTTCGCTGGAAGATACAACTGGCGAAGAATATGAAGATTACATTGAACGGGGTTGATCCCCTTTTGGGTCATTAGTTAAGTGGATATAACCTCCGCCTTCTAAGCGGATATCCCAGGTTCGAGTCCTGGATGACCTGCTTGACATTACTATTTTTTTATTATACAATTTAATATTGGGCAGTAGGAAAGACCACCACCACCTCCTTTCCTATGTAAGACCCATGCTGCGGGTGTAGTTCAGCGGTAGAACGTCAGCCTTCCAAGCTGAATGTCGTCGGTTCGATCCCGATTACCCGCTTTCTTCATACATAGTGTGGAGATTTTAAATGAAGATGAAAGTTGAGAGACCTTGGGGTTGGTATGAAGTCATTGATGAAGGTGACAGATACAAAACAAAAAACATAGTTGTTAATCCTGGTGCCAGATTATCCTTACAAATGCACTATCATCGGTCCGAGCATTGGATAGTTGTTGTAGGAACAGCAAAAGTTAAAGTAGGAGATGTAGAAAAACTTTTATTTCAAAATGAAAGTATCTATGTTCCTCCCACAGAAATTCATCATCTTTCTAATCCTGGAATAATACCTCTGCGAATTGTAGAAGTACAATGTGGATCATATCTTGAAGAAGATGATATTGTAAGATATGAAGATGATTACGGGCGAATAGCTCAGCGGTAGAGCGTCTCGTTTACACCGAGAATGTCGGGGGTTCGATCCCCTCTTCGCCCATTCCTAAAGAGGACCTATGACCAATGATTATCGTAAGATGCAAAGATTGCAACAAGGAGTTGCGTAGTAATAATAAGACCCAAGTTTGTGGGTGTCCAAACATGATGTCAGTGACTGGTGATAAAGTATCAGCAGTAGATTTAAATAAAGTTGTGATGATAAATTCTTCAAAGAAAGAACAGAAATCAAATGTTCTCTCTAGTAATGACCTGGCATATCAAGAAGCAAGACGCCAAAGAAAAGTGCGTAAATTGGATTTTGAAATAAAGTGACTTCTTTTGATGTTGGATATTTGGATAAGTTTGAAATAAGAACTTATTATAATATTTTACCTGAGGAAGAAAGACTTGTATTACGTTATAAAGGTGGACTAAATTTAAAAAGAATATCAGGTGCCCCCGGATTACAAACTTACCCAAATCTTCATCTATTATCTGAAGAATCTGATTATCTTATCAATAAGGTCAGAGAAAAAGTTGGGATAGAAAATCAAGTATTAACATCTTGGATTAATTATACTGATCATCGGTTTTCATATGAATTTTGGCATAATCATAATCGACCACATTATCATGAATTTACTTGTGTCTATATGATAGAGAATCCTGAAAATGTTGGAACTTGGTTTAAGTATGGTGATAAAATATATAAAAGTAAATGTCCTACTAATTCAGCAATTACTTTTTCAAAACGTTTAGACCATACGGTCCCTCCAATTACAAAAAAATCAAGATATAGTTTGGCTATAGATTTTCATATGTAATTTTTGTGTATCAACACAATACAATATAAAGTGAATATGTAATGCATATATATCCTAAAGCATCTTATTTTCACCTAATCATAACAAAATGTTGCTATAGCTGCTTGCATGGGTTATGATGCTACCATGCAGTTGACTACAAAAACTACAACGGAGTACCAATATGACCGAAGACAGGGAACTGTCCGACCTTAAATTAGAAAGGAAGGAATGTCCTAAGTGTCGTGCCATTTGGATAAATGGTGAACACTACTGGTCTGGGACTGGAAACAAAGGCAATGAATTAGATCTTGCTGGATTAGTGTGTAACAATTATGGGGATCATACTTGTATCAATCCATTAAAGGGATATGAAGGTGGTGATACTTGGGAAAAACGTCTTGAAACATTAAATGGATTGGATGACCTAAAGGAGGGGTATGAAGATGGTGACTGGTATGTTTAAGGATTGGGGTAAGGGAAATGAACCTCCCGAATGGACAACTAAAGTTGAAGTGCAGGAGATGATAGATACTGCTATACGAAGACATAATCGTAATGCTGGTATCATCAGTATGTTCGTTGGGTTCTTTATTCTAGGACTTTTCTCTGAAGGTCTTCTTAGATTGATTGGAGCTATACCCCCACTATTCCCATGGATGGATATACATTTATAGAATGGGTAGGAGTTGCTACTGCATTTTTGTTTGGAATCACTATGATATGTCAAGGACATTTTATCTTTCATCAGAAACATGGCTACTCCAGAAAAGAAACAGAAGACCCAGAAGCAAGAGACCGAGTTAGACGCCAAGTCGAAGCGGCAATTAGAGATCGAAAAGATGATTCATCCTCATGATGATCCTCCTGATCCAACTGCAAACATGGGTAATTACAATTTCCCACAAATGTTATTTGCATTTTGCCTTGGGTTTGTAACTATGTTTGTTTTGGCAGTTGACGAAATTAATGATTTCAAAGGATGCCCACTACCAGAGTACTTCCAAGAAAACGTTAAATGAAACCAGACGAAAAGAGAGAGTTCTACAAAGGACTTCGAGAGCGTATCAAACAACTCAGAATGGAGCATTTGTTTGAAGAACCATGTTCTTTATATGAACCTGAGTGGAATGATGATGATGAGGAACCCGATCAATTCATAGGAGAAAACATATGAATTTTACGCTATTGTTATGTCTGTCTCCACTAGTCATTATCTACATAGTAATGAAATTTGCTGTGTGGTTATCTGCCGTAAACACCGAATCAAGTTATGTCAGAAAAGAACCTTCCAGAAAAAGAGGACCCTTCGTGGAGAATGCATATGCAGACGTTGATGAGGAGGAAGAGGAGTATGGAGATCGCACAGATTATCGATAATGCAATTCAAGAATATTATGATGAGAAGGGTCAACCAGTTCCTCAATGGAAAATGAAACATGATCCTGATTGGTGGATAGAATATCTTCGTGAATTGGAGGAACAATGAGTTTATTATTCATATTTGTTTTTATGACATTATTGATGGCAGGAATGCAACTTACATGGCCAGGGAGGTATAGAGGATGATTCATTCAGCAGCACACTTTTCTGCATGGGTATTGAACACCTGGTGGACAATGGCAATTATGGGATGGTCACTGGTATTTGTTCCAATTCTTGGAATGTGGGCAGTTCACAAATATGGATGGGAACATTGGGAACCATTTGCCAAACACCACAAATAGTGCTATACTTTGAAAGTTGAGAAGAACACCACCCACCCTTCTCAACTGCGGTGACCCCCTTGGTAGTTCAGGGTTAGCGGCGATAGGAACTACCACTTCGGGGTGTAGCGCAGTTTGGTAGCGCGGTGCTTTTGGGAAGCATAGGTCGCAGGTTCAAATCCTGTCTCCCCGATTCAATTTAATTTAATTGATATGAAACTGATTGAAGGAAAAGTAAAGACTGTTTATTCTACAGAAAGTGCTGATCAGGTATTGATTGAATATCACGATAAAGTCACTGCAGGAAATGGTGAGAAAGAAGACTATCCTGTAGGTAAAGGATCTTTATGTTGCCAGATAGCATCAATTTTATTTGAAAAGTTGCAGGAACTTGGTGTTCGCAATCACTACATTAGGCAGATTGGTCCTAATAAAATGTTATGTAAAAAAGTTGATATTATCCCTTTGGAAGTAATCTGTAGAAATAGAGCAGCAGGTTCCATTGTTAGGACTACAACTATCACTGAAGGTCAACCAATTATTCCTGCAATTGTTGAGTTTTTCTTGAAAGATGATTCAAAGCATGATCCTCTTCTTACCAGGGATAGGGTAAGACTGATGGGTATTGATCCTACTCCTCTTGTAGAACAGGCATCAATGATAAACGAATATCTTTTGAACATCTTTAACATGATGGGATATGATCTTGTAGATTTTAAGATTGAGTTTGGTATTGATAATCATGGTGATTTATTTCTAGCTGATGAAATTTCACCAGACTCAATGAGATTGTGGGATAAAGTCAATCGAGATAGATTTGATAAAGACTTGTTTAGGAATGATGAAGGTGATATTGTTCCAGCATATCAAAAGATATTGAACTCATTGCAACGTCGATTCGTTTAATTATACATACTACAAAGATGGAAATTTACACCGTGGAACAGTGGCAAGAGAACTGGGAAGAACTGATGGAAAGAGTTGAGAAGGGAGAACATATTGGTGTGACAAACGGAAAAAATACTGCTATAATGATGCCTGCGGATGATGAACTCATACGCATGTACAGAGACCACGAAGAAGGTTCCTGAGGGATTGTCGCCTATCGGTTAAGGCCCACTGCTTATAACGGTGTGAACTGGGTTCAACTCCCAGCAGTCCTACCAGCAGGTTTAGCAATCTGGTGAATGCAGCAAACTCATAATTTGCCTAAGGTGAGTTCGATCCTCACAACCTGCACTTGACGGTCCGCCGTCATTCCCTTATAATACTAAGGTCAACATTCAAAACAATGACACTTACAGACAAATTCAAGAAAGACATTCAAACCCTTCGTGGTGCAGCAAATGGTGAACTGTTCCTTGATGTAAAGAATCCGAAACTTTTCAAAAAGGTTCGTCGTTATTATGAAAATGAAGGTGTAGTATTCTCTGGTGATCCTCTTGATGATTATGAAATTTTGATGGAATATCTTTATAATGATCTTGAAACAGTTGAAGTAAGTTCATGAATGTTGTAAAAAAACCAACCGTTCTTCTTGAGCGGTTTCCCTATCGTTATATTCAAGTTGGCAAACTGGAAATCAACGGTATGCCAGACTGTCGCATTCAAAAGGCGGATTCTTATACGGGTCATTATAAGGATATGTATCTTTGTGATAATGAAATGCAGTTACTAACTGCTATGGAAGATCATGATTATACCTGTTGGTTAGATCCAGATGGTGTTCCTTGTTATGTAAAAGATGTCGTATCAAAATAAAGATCATATCTATGTAAAAGAAAAAGCTGTTGATAGTTCATTCTGTGATATTGCTATTGATTGGCTTGATAATAATCCACTATGGACTAATCCAAGTGGATTTTACATTGGATATACGCATCACATTCAGGATACTCAATTTCGATTTATTTTAGATATTGTTCATAAAAATTTTATAACCTATCGGGATGAATGCCATCCTTTTCTACAGAAAATGTATTGTGGGTGGGGAATGGAAAGTACTTTTAATTTGCAAAAGTATAAACCAGGACAATCATATAATGCTGAGCACATGGAGCATGGAAATGATGAATTAAGTTGTCTTAGAGTTCTTGGGTGGATGGTTTATCTAAATGATGTCAATGACGGTGGAGAAACATACTGGCCTCAGCAGAAATTTAAAAAATCTGCCAGAAAGGGTGATCTTTTAATTTGGCCTGCTGGTTGGACACACAGTCATTATGGTATTGTATCTAATACACAATACAAATATATTCTTACTGGATGGTATTCTTATCATACTTTAATATCTGATGAAGAAAGGCGTGAGATGAACTTCTAATGGAAGGTGAAGCAGTCCCGGAGTGACTATAAACCTGCCCTGGTCGGGACCCCTTATCTAATTACTATGATTAATTTTGATGACATGGAACTCATGCAACTTCAATTTTGCATGAGTCAAACAAAGAAGATGATGAGTTCTCCTGGTGAATATCGTCGCCATGAATCTATCACTCAAAAGGTGGAAGAGGAAATGCAGAGACGAACTGAAGAAACAGGAGCATATACCCGTGAAGGTGTATTGCGCCAACTTCAGAAGGACATTGAAGACCTTCAGTCACGGATGGACTAAAACAGTACTGGTGGAGTCATAAGACCCCTTAAAACTAAATACATACAAAATACTAAATGGATTGATACCATGGCAACTAAAGGAACTGCAGCAAAATCAGCATCTGGCGCAGCTATGTCCAAATACGATGTTGAAGTTGAGGGAAGACTTAAAGCACTTGAAGCACAAGCACATTCAAAATGTGATGGCGGTGGAGACACTGCTCGTCTTGCTGCTTTAGAAGCAAAAGTTGATGATCTCATTGGCAGACTTAGTAAGCAAATGGATTTTTGAGGTTTCTTGCTTTATCCCAAAAGCAAGTGGTGCGGATGGAGGTAACACTCCCGCCCTGTTTCTTGCTTCAGGTTAAAGAGCAAGTGGCGTGCATGAAAGACCTTTGAGGATGGTTGCATAAACCGTCCTTTTTTTGTATAATACATACTATACACAATAATTTTATGAATGAATTTCCTATGGAGGTTAAAACAGCATTAGTTTTAGGTGCTGGTGGATTTATTGGAAGTCACATGGTAAAAAGACTTCGTGAAGAAGGATACTGGGTGCGTGGAGTAGATCTTAAAGATACTGAATTTTCACCCACAGAAGCAAATGAATTTGTAACGGGAGATCTTCGTGATGTAGATTTTGTACGTCGTGTCCTTAAATTTAAAGGATACGTAGGAAACTTTTACGCATCTGTACCCGAAGAATACATAAGACCTTTTGATGAGATTTATCAGTTTGCTGCTGATATGGGTGGTGCAGGTTTTGTTTTCACGGGTGATAATGATGCAGAGATCATGCATAATTCTGCTGCCATTAATCTAAACGTGCTAGAATGTCAGCGTAATATGAATGATGAGAAGGATGTAAATAATACCAAGATTTTCTATTCCAGTTCTGCTTGTATATACCCAGAGCACAATCAACTTGATCCCAATAATCCAGACTGTCGTGAAGAATCAGCATACCCAGCAAACCCAGACTCCGAATATGGATGGGAAAAACTCTTTAGCGAAAGACTTTACCTTTCTTATAACAGGAATCACAGTATTCCTGTTCGTATTGCTCGCTATCACAACATTTTTGGTCCAGAAGGAACCTGGGAAGGTGGAAGAGAGAAAGCGCCAGCTGCAATCTGCCGTAAGGTCTCTTACCTCCCGGAGCAGGGTGGAGCAATCGAGGTGTGGGGAGATGGCTTACAGACTCGTTCCTTCTTGTTCATTGACGAATGCATTGAAGCAACTCGACGGTTGATGGATAGTGACTTTATTGGTCCTGTTAATATTGGTTCCGAAGAAATGGTTACGATCAATGAATTAGTTGATACTGTTGCTAAAGTATCTGGTAAGACTGTTCATAAAATAAACATTGATGGTCCGACTGGAGTTCGTGGTCGCAACTCTAACAATGACCTTATTCGCGAAGAACTTGGATGGGATTATTTCACAACCCTTGAAGAGGGTATCAGTAAAACTTACAAGTGGATTAATGATCAAATTAGTAATTCTTGATGTAGATGGTGTTATGACCGATGGGGTCAAATACTATGATAGGGAAGGAACAGTAAAACTTAAAACTTTTTGTGATAAGGATTGGACAGCAATTAAAAGATTTCGTGCCATCGGTGTAGATATTGTATTTCTTACAGGTGATCCTTACAATGTAAGTATCTTAGAAAATAGAAATCTTCATGTGATTGCAAATCGTGGATCTGGTTTCCACAGTGATAAGAAAAATTATCTTGATGAAATACTTGAGCAGTATAATTGTAGTGTGAAAGAAACTGCTTATGTTGGTGATGATCTTTTTGATATTGGTATCATGGAGAGGATCAAGTATTCATATTGTCCAAGAAATGCCCCCAGAGTGGTAAGAGAAAAATCAAACATTTTATCTGCAGAAGGCGGCAACAATCTTATCATGCATCTCTTTGATACACTTGAACTGAAAGGACTTATTCCCTTTGTCCCATATGATGAAGTTATCGATAAAATTTACGAACTTGATTTGAAGGAAAAGTTTTAATGAAAGATATTTCACTTTATGGGCATTTGACAATCGATACTATTCTTGATGGGGATGGTGAGAGAAAGACATTAGGTTCAATGGCAAATGTATGGAAGGCACTTCTCGAAGTTGATGCATCACTTGATATTGGTTTATCGCCAATTGATGTAGGTCAAGCACTTATCTATGTTGATAAACCTGCCGCACAAAGATATTCAAAAGTCAATCTAAGTTTGGTTCAACATAAGGCAAAGATCATTGAGTCAAAGATTCATCATCTTATCTACCTTAATGAAATGACCCGTCATGATTTCATTCCTGCACTGGATGGAATTATCACTGCTGATATCTGCCCAGGAAAATCTGTCAAGAAAGATCTTCTTCAGTATGTTGATTATCTTTTCATCTCTGATGAAGACATTGATGGCGATCTTTCTGAGTATGCAGAAGCAACCAAAGGTTGGGTAATCCTTCATAGTTCATCTGGTAGTATAGTGACCAATGGTCAGGAAGAATTCTTCTATAAAATGCCTGACGAATTGATGCTTACAGATGTAAATGTTCTTGGTGCAGGTGATACATTTGCCTCCTGCTTCTTGCATAAATTATTAAAGAATGTAGGTAATATCCGCGACTGGATTGAATTTTCACATTTAAAGACGACTGAAATTATTAGGAATTCTATATGAAACCAAATATCCTTGTCCCGATGGCAGGACTTGGGAGCCGCTTCATTAAAGAAGGGTTCAAAGTTCCCAAGCAATTAATTAATATCAAAGACAAACATCTGATTGATATCTCTCTAGACTGTTTAGATTATGAGGGATGTAATCTTATTTTTGTTGTTAGGGATGAAACTGTCTATAACTTTCATATGGATGAACTTCTCCGCAAGAAGTTTGGCGATGACATTAAAGTTGTAATCCTTGATAAACTTACTGAAGGGTCAGTTTGTAGTTGTCTATTTGCGGAAGAGTATATTGATAACGATGCACCTTTGATTATCCATACCTTGGATATTGAATTTGAACCTAAGTTTGATCCCCATCTAATGAATAAATTGAATGGAGATGGACTTCTTCTTACTTTTAAATCAAATTCATCAAACTATAGTTATGCTAAGGTTGATAAGAATGGGTTTGTGACCCAGACCGCTGAGAAGAAAGCAATTAGTAATGATGCTTGTGTGGGTATCTACGGGTTTAAAAAGGGTTCAGACTTTTGCAAATATGCTCGCAATATGATCAAACGTGATCTTAGAACTAATAATGAGTTCTATATCTCACCATTGTACAATCTTCTTATTGAAGATGGTAAAAAGATCCGCACTGAAGATGTGGATAAGATGCATGTTTTTGGTACGCCTGATGAGTTTCACTTTTACAAAGACAACGTTACTCGTCGTTTGGGTGATAAACCTATTGCCATTTGTTCTGATCATTCTGGGTTTGATGCGAAAGAAACCTTCAAAAAAGTCTTAGAAGATAACGGATACGAATATATCGACTTTGGCACTATTCTTAATAAAGATTGTGACTATAGAGATTACATTGCACAAGCAGTGAAGTCTATTGGTGAACGTGATTGTGATTATGGTTTTGGGTTCTGCCGCACAGGTCAAGGAGTCAATATCTGTGCTAACAAATACAAAGGCATTCGTTCAGCATTAATTTACGATACATTTTCAATGCAGATGGCCATCCGCCACAACTGTGCAAACTTCTTTGCCATTCCCTCTAGGGGAATTGATTATGCAACATTAGATAAGTATCTTTATCTCTGTGCAAATCATACGTTTGATGGTGGTCGTCACCAGATTCGTATTCAGGAGTTGGAAAAGTGAAACAAGCAAATATTGCTGACTTCAAAGCAGGATGGTTTGTGGGAGACTTTGAACCATCTATCTTTAAAAATCCATTCTTTGAAGTAGCACATCATAAGCACAAAAAAGGATGTGAAACATTTCCACATACACATAAGGTCACTAATGAACTGAACTATATTGTCAGTGGTGAATTGAAAGTTAATGGCAAGATTATGAGTGAAGGTGATATGTGGATATACGAACCGAATGAAGTTTCTGATGTTGAGTTTCTTGCAGATTCGGAACTTATTATAGTAAGATGGCCATCTATTCCTTCGGATAAGTATTTGGTATGAAATTTATTGCACATCGGGGTAATATTGATGGACCCAACTTTGAAGAGGAAAACCAATTAGAGTATATTGAAAGAGCAATAGAAAAAGGTTTTGATGCTGAAATCGACATTTGGTATTTGCCACAAGCAGATCAACTTTATCTTGGGCATGACAAACCACAATACCTAGTCTCTTGGTTTTGGTTAGCAAAACACGTTGATAAATTATGGATTCACTGTAAGAACATTGATGCCTTGCATAAATTTGCTAACACAGGTGGATATAATTACTTCTGGCATGACACGGATAAATATACATTAACAAGTAAGAATTATATCTGGACGTATCCTGGTCAACCATATACACCTAAGTCTGTAATGGTCATGCCAGAAAATATGAAAGTATTTCCTGAGTTTAAAACTGAGTTTTCTGATATGAAAGCATATAATTGTTATGGTATTTGTAGTGATTATGTTGGGGAGATGAAATGACATCAACTATTGCACCATCATTTGGTGAACTGAAGAAGTATGATAAAATTAATGTTATTGATGTTGGTGCTGCGAGAGCATCTTTTCTTGTAGAATTAGAAAAATATTTTGATCTTGGAGATGTTTATGCTGTTGGCATTGATCCTTTTGATCATGGTGTGAAAGATCATTATGATAAATTCTATCAAGCATGTATTGATGATGTAAAAGAACCTGTTGAGATGGATTTCTATATGAATGCCATCGACGATCAGGCAAGTTCTCTTTGTGTCCCTGCGAAAGATAAAAAGAATGCATTTAGAGAACCAATCAAAGTTCAAGTTTTAAATCTAAATGACATCATTGAAGATAATATTCCGGAAGGAACGATTCATTTTTTAAAGATTGATGCAGAGGGAAAAGATCTTCATATTGTTAAGTCACTACGGAAAGATGTGCTTAATAGGATTAAGTATATTGCAGTAGAATGTCCGATGACTAAACCAAGACTTGAGGGTGAAGTTGTTAAAGAAAAGTGTATCGAATACTTTCAATCAATTAACTTTGAAGTATTCTACTTTCATGATACTGATAATGGTAGTGATGTAAGTGACGTTGTATTTGTCAACGAGGTAGATCTATGAAGGTAGCATTGTGCTTGTCTGGTCAACCTAGAGTTGTTGATACTGGATTTCATAAAATTAAACAATCTATTCTTGACGGAAATGATGTTGATATTTTCATTCATACTTGGTTTGATTCTGATAATTTAAGTACAAACTCTGTCATACCTGGAAGAGAGAATCATACATTAGATTCCTTGGCAATTAATAAACTTGAAAAGTATTACAATCCCAAAAAAATTTTGGTTGAGAAACCAAAGAAATGGAAACGTGATTATGGATTTACTGACAAGTGCTTTACAAATGCTTGGACTTGGGCTTTAGAAGTTCAGGGTGGACTAGATGTAGCGAAAGAATATATCAGTGACACTACGCATAGTATGTTCTATAGTATGATGATGGCAAATCAGTTAAAAGAACAATACTCCGTAGAGACCGGAGTAGAGTATGATTTGGTAATTAGAAATAGGATTGACTATTCCCCCCATGTTGTATTAGACTTAAGCAAAGTCAAACTGGATGATGATGTTCTTGTCTATCAAGATCTAAAACAACCAGATGGAATGATTAGCGATTGGTTTGGTATGGGAACTACAAACACAATGAATGTGTTCTGTGGAGTCTATAATCATATCGGTCAATTAATACGTCAATCTAATGAAATGGATGGATATTGGTGCAATGAACTTCTTCTGAAGCATCATATCCAAAATAATAAAATCAGAATCAGTCCAGTAGATTTTCAGGTACATTATTAATGAAAAGCAAAATTATTCTTTGGGGTCCTCTTCATGGACAGAATACACATTCGTACATTTACTGGGCGCTTGAACGTGCTTTTGAAAAACTGGGTCAAGAAGTATATTGGTTCAGCGACCAAAGTCATCCAAGTTCTGCTGATTTTGACTATAGTAATTCTGTTTTTATCGTCGATAATCAGGGACTTACTGATAGGAATTGCCCTGTAAGAGATGACTGCATCTATTTTTCATACGACGAATTTAAGGATAATAAGTATCTTGGTAGGGTTAAAAGTCTCATCAATTTTAGGGTTGCAGAATACAAGCAAGTTTTCAAAGATGATGAAAGATATTTTGAGATAGAAAAGGGTGTGATGTTTGATACACAATCACCAGAACCTTATGATGTAATTCATCTTGCTTGGGCAACTAATATTCTTCCTGAAGAAATTGATCTAGATGATGTTAATAATGAAAGACATAATGAATATAATTTTGTAGGAACGGTTCACTGTCCACGTCCTAATGCACCACCACTTCATCAAGATTTTATTGAGATTGTAAAAAATAAAGGTATAGAATTTAATCATTATGATCCACAGAAAGGAAAGACTGAGGAGAATGAAAATATTCGTTTAATGCAAAGATCTATTTTTGTTCCAGACTTCCGTCCACAGGAACAGAAAGATAACTGGTATGTTCCTTGTAGGGTTATGAAAGCAATTAGTTATGGATGTCTGACTGTTTCTGATGCAACTTATCTCCAAGATTTTATTGATGGTAGTCTTTTAGTTTCTGAAGATGCACAAGAAATATTTGATCTTGGGATGGCAAATAAAGACAATAAAGAATTAATTCTTCATCAAATGGAAGTGGTCAAACGGGATCATACATACATCAATAGGTGTAAGGGTTTACTTAAAATTGTTGAAAAAATTAATGCGGGGGCAAGATAGTGAGTTTAGTTGATATTATAGAAAAGAACAATCTTGATATTGCCACAGACAAAAATACCCTTCACAATTATGTAAAAGGTTTTTACGAAAAATATTTTGAACCATACAAAGATGCTGAAGTAAATTTGGTTGAAATTGGTGTATGGATGGGAGGATCAGTTAAACTTTGGTCTGAGTATTTTTCTAATGCAAGATCAATTATTGGAATTGAGTTAAACCAAGAATCTATATGGGATCAGTATAAAGAAGTTGAAAACTCAACATATTATTTTGGAGATGCTTATTCAAGAGAGATCTGTGATAGAATAAGTGATATTGATATTTTTATTGATGACGGTCCACATACTTTAGATAGTATGATAGAAGCTATCAAATTATATCTTCCTAAAGTAAATCCTGGTGGTATCTTTGTTATAGAAGATATTCAGGATTTTACTTGGTTTGATGATTTGGAATCAACTGCTGCAACAGTAATAAAAGAACTAGATACTTGTTCCTACGTTTTAGAAAAAATTGATCTTAGGGAAATGGTTAATGTCTATGGCGAAACTCGATATGACGATTTGATGTTTGTTATTAAAGTGAAATGATTGGATTTAATTTTCTTGGTAAAATGGGACAACTGGGAAACCAGATGTTTGAATATGCTTCCCTTCGTGGTATTGCAAAGAATCGTGGATTTAACTTTTGTATTCCATATCATCGTGAAGTATTTGATGATGGTATTGGGAATAAACTGCGGATTGAATTGTTTGATCCGTTTGTAATGACTAATGTCAACAACTTGAATATACAGTTGATTGATCAAGATAGACCAATTGTCAAAGAAAGTGGATTTGGATTCGATCAAAAATTATTTGATGAATGTCCAGACTGGGTATCGCTTCAAGGATATTTTCAAACTGAAAAATATTTCAAAGATATTGAAGATGAAATCCGTGAAGACTTCACATTCAAGAATGAAATATCTTTATTGTGTAAGCACAATATGAGTGAAGTTGATAGACCGATTGCATTACATATTCGTCGTGGAGACTTTCTAAGAAATTCACACAATCACACTAATCTTGGTTTGGATTATTATGCGAAATGTCTGAATAAATTTGAGGGTGATCGAACGGTGATTATTTTTTCTGATGATCCTGATTGGTGTAAAGAACAAGATTTATTTGAAGATGATAGATTCCTTGTTGCAGAAGGAAACGATAGTTACACAGATCTGTGTCTGATGAGTCTCTGTACTGATTTTATTATTGCCAACTCTACTTTTTCTTGGTGGGGTGCATGGTTATCAAAGAGCATGAATAAGACAGTATATACTCCAGATCCTGAGATTTGGTTTGGTCCAAATAATGCACATTTGGATACAAGTGATATAATTCCAGAAGACTGGGTAGTTGTAAAATGATTTATGTTACCGGTGCTGGTGGATTGGTTGGTTCTAGATTTTTAGAACTAACTGATAAGGAAGTAGTTCCTATTTCTTATAGGAATGAAGTCCCTGATGTTTTTGAATCCCATGAAAAATCTTGCTTAGTTCATCTTGCTTGGTCATCAACCACTAGAAATACATATGATGATATTGAAGATGTCATGCAACATGATGTCTATAACACAAAGAAGTTGTTTGAATATTACGTAAACAAAAATCCAAACGGAAAGATAATCTTTATTTCTTCTGCTGGTGATTTGCATCTAGGTCATCAAAGAACAGTTCTAGAAGGTAACGAACCCTCACCACATTCTTTATATGGTGAATGTAAGATTCATGTAGAAAATATGTTGAAAGAACTTCCATGCAAAACGGTTGTTCTGAGGACATCGAATATTTGGGGTGCAAATGTTTCTGCTAACAGAATTAATGGATTGGTAGATAAGTTGATAAGTGTTTTAGATACCGATCAAGTAGTAGAAATATTTGCTAACCTAAAAACTAGAGTTGACTTAGTTCACCTTGATGATTTTGTTGATTTGCTGAATAAAGTCATTGATAGTGATTTAGTTGGTCAGCATGAACTTTTCTTGGTAGGAAGACAAAGTATCTGTCTTTGTGATATAATAGATATAGTATCAAGACGTGGATCGCTAAATCTTAGAATCAACCAGAAAGCAGAAAAAACATTTTTGCATATTGAAAATTTTAGGGTTAGAAAAACTTTTGATTGGGAACCTAAACATCTTCTAGAATGAAAATTGCTATTACATTTTGGGGAACTCAAAAATACATTGAGTTTCTTCCGGAATGGTATGAAAGACTTGAAAAGTATTTTGTACCTGGAGTAGAAAAACAATATTTTGTATTTACTGACGGAGACCTTGAAGGTTGTCCAGATAATATTACTAAGATGGAAATACCACACTATGGATTTCCTACAACTTATCATAAAACATTTGAGGAAATGTTGCGACTTGAAAAAGAAGTTGTAGATTATGATTGGTTGGTTTCTGTTGATGCAGATCTTTATATTCAACAAACTGTTGAGTATGAAGATTTTTTTGCTGAGGATAAAAAATATCTTGCAGTGCATCATCCATGCCATGCAGTGGGATTCCAACCACATAATAAGGAACCAGGTTCTTACGACGTGAATCCACTATCGAACGCCTGCATTACGGAAGACATTATGGATATGTCTGTCTATTATCAAGGATGTCTGTGGGGAGGAAAAGTTTCTCATATCTTTGATCTGATGAAACAGATTGATGAGTGGACTAAAGATGATCTTAAGAAAAATGTTTCAGCAAGATTCTTTGAAGAAAGTTATATGAATAAGTGGTTCCTTACACATAAGGATGATACAAATACACTTCCACCTTCATATGCATATCCTGAGATGTTTGCAAAATATTGTGAATTTGATAATATTATGATGCATCTGGCAAAAGACAATAAAGCACTAGACAATAATCAATGGTAAAATGAAGACAACAGTTTATTATCACATCTGGTCTCCTGCAGATACTGACCTCTGGAAGATCATGGTAGACGAACAGATCAAGCGTCTATATCGTTCTGGACTTCCTGAAGTAGCAACTGTGAAATGTGCTATAAATGGTCCACAAGCGTCCAGAATCAAGCAATTTGTTTCCTTGTATGATTGGATCAATATCATTGGTTGCAGGGACAGTGACGAAGAATATGAAGGGTTTACACTGAAGCATCTTTACGAAGATTGTGTAAATGAACGTGCTACTAAAGTGATGTACTTTCATACAAAAGGAATTAGTCACATGTGTGGCGTTCGTGATCAGTATTCTGACCGTAAGGTTCGGGCAATAAATAGTTGGAGACACCTCATGGAATGGGGGTGTATTGATAAATGGAAGGAAAATCTTGATCGACTTGATACATATCAAGTTACCGGAGTAAATTATTGTCTAGACCCATGGCCACATATGAGTGGTAATTTCTGGTGGGCAAGAGCAGATTATATTTCAACACTACAGCATCCTACTGAAGATGCATTCGTTAGAGAGAAAGAAGACTTTGGTCCGATTGAAAGAATGAACTTTGAAAAATGGGTGGGCATGAAAGACCCATCTGTTTCTAGTTTCTACAATCCACCATTTAGTTACGATTTCAAGGACATGACTCCTGATGTTCAACCTACGCCGCCAGGAGAACCACACTGGTTCTGGTTGTATCGTGACGACATTCATCCACACTATTTGAAAGAATCATGACTGCAAAATTTGGATGTTTTCATACAGTTTATGAGAACAAAAAAGCAACAGAATTTATTCTAAAAGAATTTAGAAAGTATCATCCAGATGCCCCATATACTATTTGTTGTGATGGTGGAGTAGATTATTCTGATCTTTGTGATAAGTATAATGTAAATTATGTTCATTCATATATGAGAATTGGGCGTAGGAATAGTGGTCATGAATCTGGCATCTATGGATTTACTAAGGATGAAAGTCTACATTGGATTCATATGTTCCGTGAGGCGGCACGCTATGTTCGTTCCAATGGTGGTACACATATGATTATGATGGAAGATGATGTTCTTACACAAGGTAAAGTAAAGATTCCTCCGGAATGGGAGTGTGCGGGATTTGATGTTCCTGGCAATAAAATTACACCAGAGTTACTTCAATACCTCAAAGCAAAGTATGGTGCCACTCCAAATGTAGACTGGTATGGTGCTGGTGGGGGAAGTATCTATAATATAGAAACCTTCTTAGACAACTATCATAAGATTTATGATTTCATTGATTATGACTTTGATTATATTTTGAAGTTTCTTGATTATAGATTTGGATGGTTGGACCTTTATATGCAGATTGCATATTTTATTCTTGGAAAAGATTATTCAATTAATTCTAATCTTACCGAAGTTTGGAAGACACCTAACTTTAGAGAAACTGATTTCTCGCTTGTACACGCATATAAGGAACTTTACTGATGAAACTTGCATTAATTGGACCAGGCATTATGCCTATCCCACCAACGGGATGGGGTGCCGTTGAAAGTCTTATTTGGGACTATGCACTTGAACTTGATGAACTGGGTCATGAAGGAACGATTGTTAATACTCCAGACTGGGATGAGATTATCAAATATCTGAATGAAGACTCATATGAATTTGCACATTTACATTATGATGTGTTTCATCCAATCATGGATAGAATTGCAAACGAAACAAATATTCCTAAGTTAGCAATTAGTAGTCACTATCCATATATTGACCAACCACATATGCATCGCCGTGATGGTTACGATCGCACGTTTGATTGGATTATCAATAATAAACGTTATTATATTTTCTGTATCTCTAAGAAAGATTATCAAACTTTCAAGAATTCTGGTGCAGATGAAAGTAGATTGCTGTTGTCTGAGAATGGTGCAAACCATAAACGATTTACCTATCGCAGCGAAGCAGTTCTTCCAGATCGTTCATTGTATCTTGGTCAGATCTATCATCGTAAGAAGCAATGGTTGTATCAGGAAATCGATTCTATCGACTACGTGGGACAAGATACTGGTGCTACACCATTTGATCAAAGTAAAAACTATCTTGGGGAATGGACTGATGAGTATAAGAGGGAACATTTTACCGACTTTGCAAGTCTTGTTCTTTTGTCAGATGGTGAAAACGGAACACCCTTGGTAGTTAAAGAAGCTATCATTAATGGACTAGGTGTGGTAATATCTAAGTATGCTGCACATGATTTGCCAGACGATCTTCCCTTTGTTACCGTAATTCCAGATGACAGACTTACAGACATTCCATATGTCGAAAGTAAAATCAAAGAAAATCGCGAAGTATCAATTGGTATGAGAGATGAAATCCGCCAGTTTGGCATTGATAATTTCTCATGGGAAAGTCTTGTAAATCTTTATGCTGAAAACATTGAAAAGATGGAAGCAAATGCGAATTAGTATTATTGGTCCAGCACTTCCAATCCCACCTGTAGGTTGGGGTGCTGTTGAGTCTTTGATTTGGGATATGAAATTATCTCTTGAAAAGATGGGACATCAAATTCAGATTGTAAATGTATCCGATCCTGCTCAAATCATTAGGATGCTGAATAGATTCCGTCCGGATTTTGTTCATATCAATTATGATGATTGGATTCTTTTGTATTATTATATTCAGTATCCATGTGCAGTCACAACTCATTTTGCTTATACTGAACGTCCTGAAATGATGGGCGATTATAAACCAAGGATATTTGATAATTTCTGGAGAGTTCAACCGAACGTATTTGGTCTTTCTAGTGGAATCAATGATGTCTATAATCTTCTTGCAAACATTCCAAGACATAAATTATTTTTGAATCCAAATGGTGTAATGTTGGATAACTTTAGGAAGACTGACAGTCCTAAATTTTCTGATAGATCAATTTATCTTGCTAAGATAGATCATAGAAAACGCCAATTTAAATTTCAGAATATTGATAGTCTTTGGTATGCTGGAAATATTGCAGATCAAAGATTTGATAAATCTAAAAACTATCTTGGTGAGTGGCAAAAAGAATTTTTATATGATAATCTAACTGAGTATGGTAATTTAGTATTGCTTTCAGATGGTGAAGCACACCCTCTAGTTTGTATGGAAGCATTTGCTGCTGGACTTGGTGTGGTTGTTAGTGAATGGGGAACTGCTAATCTTGATCTAGATAAGAAATTTATCACGGTCATTGATGAAGAAAAAATTGATGATACCGAATATATCGAGAAAAAAATTATTGAGAATAGAAACTATTCAATTGAACATAGAGAAGAAATTCTTGACTATGCAAAAGAATTTGAATGGTGTAAAATACTAACAGATTATTATCTACCCAACGTACAGAAAGTTATCGATGGTTACTCTTAAAGAAACGCTGGACAAGAATAAGTCAGCATACAAATTGAATGGGTTTGGTCCTATTTACTGTATCAATCTTGATGGGCAACCGGAGAGATGGAAGTATATGGAGGAGCAGTTTGAATATTGGGAACTTACTAATTACGAACGTATCTCTGCATATGATGGTCGGGAAGATGATCTGAGTGATATTATTAAGGGAAGATATCCAGAACTAATGACTTCTGGTGAAGTTGGATGTGTAACTTCACATCTGAAAGCAATCAAACATTGGTTAGAAACATCAGATAGTCCTTATGCAATCATAATGGAGGATGATTGTAACTTAGATTTAGTTAAGTACTGGAACTTTACATGGTATGATGCAATTGCTAGAGTTCCATATGATTGGGATTTACTTCAACTTGCGATTATTTGTACAGGAGATATTCATGTTAAAATTCACAAAAGGTTTGTGAATGAATTTTCTACTGCTTGTTATGTAATTACAAGACATCATGCAGAAAAAATGATTCGTCTTCATTGTCGTGGAGACAAATACAAACTGGATAACGGTGTTCGTCCACGTCCAGTTGCAGATGATCTTCTTTATAATTCTGGCAATTCATATTCAATTCCATTCCTTCTGTATAAAATTGAATTAGGTTCTAGTATTCATCCAGATCATGTTGATGCTTTTCATAAGGGTAATCACCAAGCAATTATGAACTTTTGGCAAACCCAAGGTGCTAGCTTTACAATTGAGAACTTTATGGACTATAATCCTTACCTGGGTCGAACGGTTGAAAGTTCTGCCCAACAAAAACAAGATGCGGAAAACCAGACATCTTGACAAAATCCTGAAGATCCTTTAGGATAAATAAAGTGTCACATGTGACAGTTGTGACATTACTTAACACATACTTACGAGGTACAACAAATGTTCAAATCCGCAATCGCACTTGCTGCCGCTGCTCCTTTGATGGCAGCACCTGCCCTTGCAGGTCCCTACGTTAACGTGGAATCGAATGCTTCCTGGGCTGGAGACGACTACGTTGGTGCAGTTACTGATATTCACGTTGGTTTTGGTGGCGATCTTGGCGAAGACGCATCCTGGTATATTCAGGGAGGACCTGCAATCCTTGCCCTTGACGGTGCTGAGAACGAGACCCGTTACTCTGGCAAGGTTGGTGTTGCTGCTAATCTGACTGATAGTCTTGGTGTCTATGGCGAACTTTCCGCAATCACTGCTACCGATTCTTTTGAAATGGATGATCTGGGTGTTGGTGGCAAACTGGGAGCAACTTTCTCCTTCTGATAGTTCATGCCGTAACACACATTACGATATCCTAACAACCTCCCTAACGGGAGGTTTTTTTATGGTTAAATTTGAATTAAGTGCTAATATATACCAAGGTTTATCTAACAAAAAAGATGAAACTCAAAGAATTTTTTATTGCTACATTGACTGCACCTATTCTTATTGCTTGTGGTGCTGAAGAAAAGAAAGATACATTCAAACTGAATGGTGCAGGTGCTACATTCCCTGCTCCTCTTTACAATTCTTGGTTCGTATCTTTTGCAAAGGAGACTGGGAATAAAGTTAACTATCAAGCAGTTGGTAGTGGTGCTGGTGTTCGTCAGTACACTGCTAAGACTGTTGACTTCGGTGCTTCTGATGGTGCCGTAAGCGATGCTAAGCAGAAACTACCCATGGTTCACATCCCCATGACTGGTGGTGCCATCGTTCCTGCTTACAACTATCCTGATTGTTATGTAAAGATGACTCAGACGCAACTTGCTGATGTCTTCCTTGGTAAGATT
>VMHT01087280.1_pt1 | contig 71802 bp, 84 predicted proteins | sample 4693611 | NCBI WGS metagenome assembly VMHT01 (sample SAMN12280063, study PRJNA550983) | marine metagenome | isolation source: seawater sampled from same location over 5 years 0.02-0.2 micron viral filtrate | place: USA: collected off the coast of southern California halfway between the port... ...
GCCTGTTCTGCTTCGGTGATGCCGATATGTCTTTGAATGAATTCTGTCATGTAGTTAGTAATTCTTCTATTGGTGTTACTGGATTTATGTTATAGTTAGTTATTAATAATTCTTGTTTGACATTATCATCAGTTCCTTTCTCTCCTCTATGTGCCATTGAGTATCTAAGATTCCAAAAATTTAATTCATATTCTGCATACATTTGCATCAAACGATGATTAACATTGTAGGTAATCATAAAGTTATATTTGCATTTGTAAACATTCTCTGCAAATAAATTATGGTCAAATGATTTATGCATTTCACGATTCTTACCATACAAAAAATCTTTAATATCATATGGAGGATCAAGAAATATAAATGTATTATCTGACCCATCTGCACTCATAACTTCTGAGTAATCAATATTTGTAATCTTCCAATGTTTAATTAACTTTGAAAACTCTTTTAATTTATCAGCACCAACTAATGAGAAGTTAGAATTAGATGCTGTTTGTGAAAATGTGCTATTCTCTGTGAGACCAGAAAAACTACATTTGTTCATTATAAAAAATGCTACTGCTTTTTCAAAGTCATCATAAGTATCAATTTCTTCTTTGTACTTATTGAATAATGCTTTTGCACTTGCAGTTATTTTATCTTTATCACCTTCATCTAAGGTTTTTTGTTTTTCTTCATTAACTCTCTCAGATAATTCCTCACCACGATCTCTTAATTGTACCCAGAAATTATATAAAGGTACATAAAGATCATTAATCCAAATTGGTATATCTGGATTAGATTTAGTCACATCAATTGCAATAGAACCACCACCTATAAAAGGTTCACGATACTCTGATATATTTTTAGGATACCATTTTGATAATGTTTTGATTGCCTTTGATTTACCGCCAGGATATCTTAATGGTGTCTTAAGAGATTTAATTGACATCTTCTATTGTTTCCCAAATGATATAGTCGTCAGGATCAACCATTGGCATATATCCTCCACTATTTCTTCTTGGCATAGTAATAATATCAATAGTTTCTTCAAACCATCTATTCATTGATTTTGCCATCTGACGATATCCAGTGCCAACATAAACTTGACCTGCAACAACTGCGACAGTTGCTATACCCCAGAATAAGTAATAACTTGAAGATTTCATTTGTGCTTTTCTTTTTGTAAATGTTGATTTAGTCATAATTAAATAATCAATTTTTTAGTAGGAGTTGATATCTTACCAAACATTGTTTTATATTCCTCAACTATTTCTTCTTGAGGTTCTCCTATGTAAACAACATACCCTTCTGATACTTTTATCTTTCCTTTTTTATGTAAAGGAGACCAAGGAGCAAATGCAATTTGTCCTGGTTGTTGAGATGGCACAGCAACAATGGGATTCTCCATTGTAATTGTGTACTCATTTTCTTCGATAACGTCGGCGATTACATCTTCACCAGACCACATACGGATTAATTTAATAGTCATTTGAATTCACACTCCACCATAATTTCTGTTAACGCCGCCAAAAGATTAATCTCTTGATCTGCGACGAACGCAATCTGGTATTGATATTTTGCGATAATAAGGACAGCAGCAGGTATACTGCTATGCTCCAAGGAATCATATAAGCTATCGTAAATACGACGCAATAAAACAGAAGTGTCGTTATCCATGTTGGTAACAACCCACTTCCGAACCTCGGAGAAGTTTTTTTGTTTGAGATTTTTAATGAGATCATTTACAGCAACGTCTGAGAATGCAGCAAGTATGCCACTATCTATTTTACCACTAACTGCATATCTTTGACACTCATTAAGAACTCTTCTCCAATCTGGAAAATGTTTGTTAATAAGTTCTGCAAGAACCTTTTTATCTGCCTCTACTTTTTCTTCTTCTAGGATAGAATTTAATCTTGCGAAGAATTGTGATGCTATTGTTGGTTTGTCTTTTTTATTAACTGAGAAATCAACAACAGAACACCTACTATGTAAAGGGTCGATAATTTTGTTTTTGTAATTACAGGTAAAGATAAACCTGCAGTTTCTGGAGAACTCCTCAATAGACGCTCTAAGGAGGAGTTGTACGTCGGAAGTGGTATTGTCTGCTTCGTCAATGATGATGACTTTATGTTTCGAGTCACTCGTAAGAGAGACTGTAGATGCGAAGTTCTTTGCACTGTTCCGAACCGTGTCAAGAAAACGTCCTTCATCCGATCCATTAATGACATAATAATCTGCTCCTAGTTGATAGCATAGTGCTTTTGCTACTGTGGTCTTACCAATGCCTGGTGGACCTGACAATAACATATTTGGGATCTCACCTCTTTCAACAAAATCTTGAAAGGTTTTTTTAATACCTTTTGGTAAGATACATTCATCAATTGTAGTGGGTCTGTATTTTTCAACCCATATAAAATCACTCATTAATTAAATCCTTTGGATTTAGGTTTGGGTTTGTCAATCACTTCGATGACAGTTCTTTCAAAAAAAGGTGAACGACAGTTGTTCCACCACCACTCTTGAACCTCATCCCAAGATTCTACCACAAACGATTTGTTTTGGCAAACTATCTTATAGTGATGACGATCATATAGTTTATCACTTGTTTGTGCAAACCATTGTGGATCATCCTTTGCGATTAATTTAGTCATCGTGATCATCCCAAGGATCTACTAAATTTTTATTTGCAAAGAATCCCTTATAAACACCATAACCTGCTAACAGGATAGTAATTACTGCAATTGAAATACCAAAAGTAAAATCAGGATTGAATGTAAAATGTGGTATTAAAGTATCATTACACTTAGCAATTTTGTCTGGATCATTCCAAGTACCAGGTAATGTATACACTGGTGGACACGCTAAAAAAATCATTCCTCTAATCTCCATTGTTTTCTCATTTTAACATATGTTTCGTTTTTTGCAACTATGTCACGAACTCCTTTGAATATGGTTGCTGACTTTGCATATTTACTTGTAGCATGATCTGGTTCTTGAGGTTTTACATTACCCTCACTATCATACTTTTTACCTGAGTTATGATTTGCATATCTTCTTGCACGAGTAAAACCCATCTCAAGAAACTTACGACACATATCCATACCTATAAAATCTTTTTCATCACGATAATCAAGATACATCGCAAATATTTTATTAGAAGATTTTACTGCTTCATCAGGAGTTTTGAATCTCCAATGATCACAAATAACGTTAGTATAAGGGCGAACCAATAGAACTCCTTGCTCTCCCCTTCCAATACGATAAAGTTTACGATTTCTCTCATCTTTAAAGTCAATGTTTTTGTAATCAAGTTCATAATCAAATTCTTTCATAACATTTAGATTTAGTGTTTGTGGCTTCTAACCATTCATTTAAATATTCTACTGCCTTTTGTGGTTCACAGTGCTCACCACAAGTAAAAATGTCACAATATGCAACACCTTTTTCTGGCCAAGTATGAATACTTAAATGACTCTCTGCCAGTAAAGCAAATCCAGTTATACCTTGTGGTATAAATTTTTGAGTTTCTATTTTAAGAACTTTTGAATGTGATGCTTCTGATGCATGAAATAAACAGAACTTAATATGTTCTTCATCATTCAACGCAGAGAAAGGACATCCCTCTAATTCAAATAGAATGTGCTTCATAACCAATTCGGTTTTTTGGATGGGTCACGAAGATAATTAGATGCAGCCCAAGGTTTGCTGCTAATGTAATTCTTGTAAGCAGTAAGAGTGTCAAGGCTTGTGTCATATTTAAATACATCTGGTCCTGCAAATGCGAATGGTGTTGCTTCTTTGTGGCATAGTAATGTTCTTCCTGTCTTTTCTTCAAACACTCTCTCTGCTGCATTCATAGCAGTTTGACAAGAATGTATTTTACCATACCTATGTGTATACTCTTGAAGTAATCCAAAACCATGTTGAATTAACCAAGCAGTATTAGCAATACTTTGTGCTGCCCAAATAGTACAAGGGTGTCCCCGAAAGGCACCCTTCTCTGTGTTGTATGGAGTTCCATCTTTCTTAGGTAATAAGTCATTACCCCAGTTGTAATACCACTTAGAATAAACTACTGCCAACATTTGACAAGTTTCTAATGGCATCTTAACCACATGTTTGTCAGGCAAAACTTCTGCCGACTTAACAGGGTCAGGATCTGTCACGAAAATGTTCATAATAAAAATATCTTACTTTTATTATAACACAAAATTATTTTTTATCAATATTCTTTATAATTTCTTTCTGTTCTTTTAAATATTCTTCTCTACCATCTTTAGTAAATACCTTCTTCTCATAATCAAAGTAAGGATGGGGTTGGGCATTTTCAAAAGGATTCTTCGATGTATTTTTCAATACAATAAATTTATCCTTTGCAAAAGTTCCTGCAACTTGTACTTCAATATCATCACCGTCTTTCCAGTTTATTTCACCTTTTAAATTAGTGTGAAGCATTGCTTCTTGTATCTTGTCAATTAGTTCTTGAGTAAGTTTCATTCTACTATGTCAAAGTGCCATTTTATGTGTTTAATATAATCAAACGTACATGATAAATCTGCATCACAACTTATATCATACTTTCGATCACAAAGAAAATTTCTTAGTTCTTTCACTGATGCAAAAGAACCTTGTTTTTCAAAATTTTCATTGTAAAGAATGTACTTCATTTCTTCTTGAATACACCTAACTTTGTTAAAAGATAAAGTACTAGTATTGTCCAAAATACAACTTCTAATCCGACGTTATTCATTAACCAAATGTTGAATCAGGTTCTAATGCTATGTAGTATTTTAGATCGTAACGGGTATTAGAAAACTTAGAAAGTAATTTACTTGATACTACAACATCATATGCACCAGGTATAATTTTAATATTCTCTACTTTAAAGTTAAATACGAAATCTTTATCAGTTTCACCAACTACAACTGCATATTCATTTGATGTATCATTTCTCTTATCACGAACAACAAGTTTCACAACACCTGCTTCACCAACTGCTGATAGATCAGGTAATTGATATACTGCAGCTGCTTTAAGTAATTTATCTAATGATGTACTTTCTAGTTGGAAACAAACATCTTCTGTAGGAAGATTGATTTCTTTCTCAGGAGGAGCAGTAATTACTTGTGGATCTGCATAAAAATATTTAACTCTTCTTGTCCCTTCTTTAATTGCAATGTATGACTCAGGACTAAAATCTAAATCAGGATCTGAATGTAATCCAAGTCCATTTAGAAACTGATTAAGATCATAGATTGCTACATCACGAGGAAACTCTTCTGGAATATCTGCTTCTGCAAGAATATTTTTAGCAACAGATATTGTTCTTAATTTATTACCTTCTTTGACAAGGATTGAGTTGTTGATACCTGCAAAATTCTTGAGTACATTCAAAGTGTTGTCAGATAATTTCATAGTTCTTTCTTTTAAATTCATTATGTTTAAGGCATGTTAATGTCAATATTCCCTGTTGTCATAGGGGGTTTATTGTAGTGCTCATCAAAGTGTAATAATAGCATAGCATAATGTATGACTTTTAGCAAGTCCTTTTTATTACGACCATCTTTATTTCCATATCGACTTCCATACTTAAGTATGTTTGCTTGACAAAAACCTGATGCTAAATCTTTAGATGCCATCAAGTCAATTGTCTGAACTTTACGAAACTCATGTGAGTTGCCTGTGTAATGTCCTTGATATGTTCCAGAGACATATTCTTCAATATCTTTTAGAATCTCTTCTTCGTGATATTTGTAATAATGTGCATGTTTTGGTTCGTAATCCATTCTGTCTGCCATTTGATATGGGGTATAATAATGAGCATATTGGTCGTCTATATCTGACATGTAATCAGAAGAAGAACTCATATAATCGACTTCGTAATCAAGTCCATCATTTTCTACAAAAGGATTTTTTGCATTAGGATCATTACGAGTGTAATCATACCAATATTTTGAGTGCTCTATTTCTGGTTTATCCATAGGTAAAAAGAAAATCGTTTACCAGACTCTCTGCTTTTTCTTTTCCAAACTTACCAGACAGGTATCCTGCAACTGGATCGAGTTTAGTCATATATGCATCAAAATCTTTGTATTCACTGGTTTCAATTCCAGTGGGTTTCTCTAATTCTACCATCTCCTTATACTTTGTCAAGTAGTTCGTAAACATTTCAAGATGTTCATCAACTTCATCCATCGTACATTTTGCAATGTAGATATTGTCTGAGAAATGATTACCAGGTTCAAAAAAACGATAGTCCCCCTCACTCTTTGGTAAACCATCAACTGAGAAAGAATATTTTTCTTTTGGATGTTGAAAATCAAATACAATAATTATTTTCTTTTCAAAGAAACCCATCAAGTCCATACCAAAACAAGGGAGATTACTCCCTGTCTTTGGATAGATGATATTGTTGTAAATAGAAGATTTATCACTCCATATATCAACCTCTCTTGCTTTGATAAAGTAATCAGTTGAGTAGGTCTTGGCAATCAGGGAAGTGCCTTTAGCTTCCCATCTTGCCCATGTTTCTCGATATTCAAAGTCAGGAAATATCGAGAACAGAGTGCTTCTATAATTATCCCATAGGTGTTTCATCTTTTGTGATCTCAAAGTCTGCATCTACTTTATCATATAACTCTAAGAATGATTGCTTGGTTTCATCATCAAATCTGTTGATACAAACCTTGATTGCATTCTCTTTGCTCTTAAAGATAGCATATGCACGAAGTATGTGAACTAATCTACGAGTACTGATGATCTCTTCAATACCACCATCATAGAATGTCTTACGAATAATGTCTGCCCAATCTACAAGTCTCTTACAGAACTCAGTATCATTAACATTAAGTGTTGTTGCAACGTTGTTAAGTATCTTTATCTCATGTGCAGGTGCAGGATATGCTTGCTCAAAAGTTACAGGGAATCTTTCTAAGAATGCTTCATTCAATACGTTAGTACCAATGAATCGTCCATCGTCAGAACCTTTACCTTTTGTGTTTGCTGTAGCAACAACATTGAAACCTGCTTTTGGTTGAACAAATCTACCAATCTTCTTAAGGAATAATCCTTTACCTTCAAGAACTGGTTGTAGACAAAGTATCTTGTTAGATGCTAAGTCAATCTCATCTAGAAGTAGGATAGCTCCCCTTTCCAAAGCTTCAACCACAGGTCCGTTGTGCCAAACAGTATTACCATTAACAAGACGAAACCCACCAATAAGATCGTCTTCGTCTGTTTCGATGGTGATGTTGACACGGATTAACTCCCTTCCTAGTTGAGCACACACTTGTTCGATACCGAATGTCTTACCATTACCTGATAGACCTGTGACAAAAGTAGGATAGAATAACTTAGAAGCAATAATCTTTTTAACGTCTGGGAAGTTTCCAAACTTAACAAATGTAGAGTCTTTCTCAGGAACTAAGTTTTGTTCCACTTGTGGAAGAACCGCAGGTGAATTGAAAGAGTTCTCAATGTTTTCAACTGCTGCTGTGGTAACTTCAAGATTCCACTTGCCTTTTGCTGTTTTAAAATTCTTTAATCTTTTAGTTACTGTTGCATATCCAATATCATTCATAGCACAGAATGCTTTGATATCAGTTGCTGTAAATTCTGTTCCGAAGGATGCTTTCAATTTTGAAATGATTTCTTCGGTAGTCATTTTGATTGTGAATGGTACGTGAGTCATGATGTGGTGATTTATTTATATACTAATAATAGCATTAAAAAAGGGGGTTGTAACCCCCTAGTGGACACTTTGTTAATTGTCACGCAACCAACTCTATAAACTCTCCAAGAATCTTCTTGTTCATTTTTTTACCTTTAAGACTCTTGTTGAATGCTCTCTTAATCTGTGCCTTTGTAGCGTCTTCCTGTACTTCAAACTCGGTGTCATTACCAAGTGCAGTTGATGACAATCCAAAGTATACATGGTATCCAGAACCTTTCAATGACACAGACTTATGCTTTCTCCAGTGCTCTAAATCTTTTTGATACTTAACCTCATCAGTTTCATACTTACGGATAAAGGAACTACCCCAACTACTTGGCATAATACGAATACCTATGAAGTTTGTATCAGGAAAAGTTTGACATAGATCTTCAAGTAACATATCAGTAACATCACCATAATAACCCATATCTTCTTTACATGCATAAACATGACCTGTCTTACGATTACGAAGATAACAATTACTACTTAAGTATGATGTGCCCATATATGGACGATCTTCCCAATCTCTTTGTAGTTCACGATTGAATCTAATTGTTTGAGATTCTCCATCAGTTAGAACAACACATTGAACTTTCTCAAGACCATTTTCTTTCTGAAAATGAGGAAGTATTTGATGTAAACAAACCATTGCTTCATTTAAAGGTGTTCCTGATAAATTCATACCAACTGGACAATTGTAGTATCCACCACGATGATCAAAATATTTTGCTAATCTAAAGATATTTCTCATTTGAGTATTCATATCCTTTGCTCTGGTTTTACTTGTAAGTAAATTCATCAAAGAAAAACTTGAATCCATATGTAATGTGAGGTTTTTTTGTTCTATCTCACGATTTGGAGTTGGATAAGTATTTGTAAATGCATAAACCTCAAATGGTATGTTTACTTTTTTACAGAACCATACAAGATTGAATAATTGCTTGATAGTGTCCATCAACACATTTTGCATTGAACCTGACCAATCAAGTAAGAATATTAATCCATGATTCTTACCATCAGGTATTACTGAGACTTTTTTGAATAGGTCTTCATTAAATTTGTAAGTGTGTAATACAGTTGTATCGAGAATACCAGTCCGACTAGTAGTAGCACGGGCGTATGCTGCAGCAGATTTTTTACACTCGAATTCTTTGACAAGATAGTTTACCTCCTTTTGTGCGTCTTTTTTAAATTGTGCGAACTCTCCATCAACCATTTCAAAAATATTCAATGGATTGAATTTATGTCCACGATAATCTTCATAGAATTTTGCAATGTTAGGATTCTTTGCAAGTCTCTCTAAATATTCTTCTTTCCATTTTTTTTCTTCTCCTTCCCATTCAGTAACCATATCATCATGAATCTTTTGATTATCAATAATGAATTGCTTTAGATTGATCTCTGGCAATTCGACATAATGAGTTTCGTTAGAAGTTGTATTAGATAATTCTCGAAGAGAATCCGTGAATGTTTCATCTGTCTCTGCTTCAATCTCTCCACACTCTTCTCCACCTTGAATACCACTCGCAGTGCTAGATCCACCAGATTGTGTGACTTCCATTTCTTGCTCTTCACCATCTTCACCATTCTCATCTTTCTCCATAGAAGGTTCTTCATTAGATTGACCTGACGTTGAATTGTTTTCAAGTGAACCCTCAGACTCTTCATCTACTTGCATATTTGCTTCTTCTGCTTTTTGCTTTTCTGCTTGAGTCTTACAATATTCAAAGATTAATTTAGCAACTTCTAGTACATCTTCAAATGTCTCAGTTAATCCAGTGCGATTCATCAAGAATGTTTCTTCATTACTAAAGAAAGGAATATCAGTAAAATTACCAACCTTGTAGTATAAATTGATTCTGTCAGCAAGATTAAACTTAGTAAGGTCTTTGCCCTCTAATTTAAAGAAGTCGTCTTCTGAGAGACTAGAGTAACCTCTGAAGAAAGTCTTAGATAAACCACCATATCTTCTCTTCATTAACTTCTCAATACGTGCATCTTCTACAATGTTTACGATTGAAGCAGATATTTCATGATTAAACCACCACTCATCGTCAGGTGTATAGAGTGCGTGTCCAACTTCATGACAAACTAATGTATCATAAACTTCTTCTCCTGCATTGTCCCAAGTAGGAAGAGTCAATACTCTTGTACCGACATTGAATGATGCAGTATCAACTGATCTATGTTCTACGATTAAGTCTTCTGTAGCAAGTAATCTAGCAAGTTGTCCTTTAACTTCGTGTTTGATTTGCATGGTGGTTTTTTATCTGATATATCCAGTATACAACGAAACCCCACCGTTGGCAGGGTTAAGTAGACGCTTTATCAACTGTCTACGCCTTTCTCTTGCACTTCGTAATGCTTGAGGTTTAAGTTTTCTTTTCTTCTCCTTTTTGGAGTGATGTTGCCAATTAGGTACTTTCATCTCTATCTACTGGTGGAGTATACTCATATCCATATTTATTTAAATACTCTTCAAATAATTCATCAGGAACTAAACCTTCCCAATATTCCTTTTCAGTATACTTTCTCATACTATTCTACTAAATCCTTTTACTTTGTCAAACTTGATGACACTATTGAACTTATCATATAACTCTGTCTTGTGTGATATGACAAATACATTTGCATCTTTAATCACAAAACGAATTATCTTTAAAAACTCATCTGTACCAAATCCATCAAGAGAACTATCAAAAACTTCATCCATGATTAATAGATTAGTATTGACAGAGTTTTTAACTCTTGCAATCTCTCTCCAAGTAAATAAAAGTGCCAGATCAATTCTCATCTTCTCACCCTCACTAAAAGAAGAATATGAAAAATCTTCATGTATTGGTGATCTTACAGTTTCAACAAACTCTTCATTTAAAGTAAAATTGATATAGAAGTCCATCAACTGCAAGTAACGATTGACTTGTTGATTGATAAATGGTAGATATTTTTTAATTATTTTAGTCTTGACACCATCATCCTTTAACAGAGAATATGCGAAGTCGTGATATACAACCTCCTCTCTTCTTTCTGAGGATTCTTCTAATGTTGTTTCTAGAGTTTTAGTAAACTCAACTAATTTTTCATTTTCAGTACTTCTATTTGCAAGTTGTTCGGTAAATCTTTGAACTTCTGATTCCAGATCTCTGATCTGTCGTTGGAATCCAGAAATCTGAGTATTGTTTTTAGAAATGCCATTGTTGAGTTTAGTAATCTCCTTTGATAATTGATTGAATTGACGTTCTCGGTTTTGCTCTTCTTTGATGGTCTCTTCAAGGTCATCGTAACCTTTTTTAAGTTCCTTCGCTTTAGTTTGAACGTCATTAATTCTATTTAAACGAAATGATTCTTCTATGTTTTGAGTACATGTAGGGCATGTTACATTTTCACTGAAGAACTTATGTTCTTTAGTAAGGGTTGCTACTTTATTGGATAATTTACCTTTGAATGTGTTAAGTTTCAGTAACTTTTCTCCTGCACCAGTTACCTCTTTTTGTTTTTCAGTAAGTCCACAGACATCATCTTCCAACCCTTCGTTCTTCATTGTAAGGACACATATCTCATCACTAAGACCATCTCTTTTCTTTTGATTTTCAGTAATATTATCTTTCCCTTGCTCTTCCAACTCCTTGATAAAGTTTTCTTGCATGGATATTTTATCCTTAATATTATCCCTTTTTAGATCTAATGATCTTATCTTTTCTTTTTCAGTGCGAATCTTTTCTTTGATTAGAGTATTCATTGCGGAGAATATGCGAATATCTAAAAGATCTTCAATTACATCTCTACGATTACTTGTGGATAATTGCATGAAAGGAACAAAACTACTGCTACCCAGTATAACAATCTGAGTAAATGACTTGTAGTTCACCTTTAATATATTTTCTTCTAGTATTTTTTGATTTATCCTATCATCAGATTCCTTGTGCATTAAATTACCATCAACCTCAATATCAAACTTATTTGGTTTGATAGATCTTCTTACAAGATAATTCTTATTATTAACATTAAACTCTACCTCAACTACACAATCTTTTTCATTCGTAGCATTGATGAGTTGAGATTTATTGACTTTACGAAATGGTTTATTAAATAAACTAAAAGTCAAAGCATCCAACATTGTAGATTTTCCAGAACCATTTGTTCCTACAACTAGGTTAGTAGTATTTCCTTGAAAATCTATTTCACTCCAATGGTCTCCTGTTGACAGGAAATTCTTCCATCTAATCTTTTGAAAGGTTATCATTCTTAGGGGGTATTACGAAATCGTCGGGTGTAATCACAGTATACTTATAATTATACATCCTACAGGTCTTTATGGCAAGCTCATCGTCAACTTCTATGACAGCCATCTCTTTTTGATATTTCTCGTCATCTTCAAGCATCATTGCATATCTTTCAGCATCGTCCTCTTCTTCAAAAAGAAACAATACTTTATCTCCTTGACTATCCTGCACAGCATAGGCACCATCTTCTTTTCTAGTTTTTAATGTAAGTAGATACACTACTCCACCTCGCAAGCTTGTCTATAGAGATCCTTAAAAATGTTTTTGATAATATTTTTGTCGTATTCAAAGTCACTGTCATCAATATATCTATTCAAAATTGAAAGTGTGTTCTCATCTTCATCAATATCAAACTCATCTCCAACCTGTATATCAAAATTTTCAATAATCTTAAGGTCTTCAACACCTGCACTATACAATTTATCAACAAATCTTTCAAACTCTTTTGGATTTGATTTCTTACGAACAATAACTTTAACTATCTTACTCTTGTATGGAGTTGCATCAAACAATTGGTATGGAGTATCCTCATAGTAAATATTATGAAATAACCGATATGGATTATTAACAGGAGTATGAATACAAGTTTCTGTATCAAAGAAATGAAAACCTCTAGTATCATTTACATCATTCCAGAACATTTCATATGGATTGCCAAGATAGTGTATCTTTCCATTTGTAGATCTTGTATGAAAATGACCTGAGTATACTGTGTCAAATTTATCAAAGACAGTAGTGTCCATACCAGTTTCCATCATATGACCACGAGTTGCTTTGAATCCATTAATCTCTAAATGACCCATTGCCACTTTACTAGTGGACTCATCAATCATTTTTTTACTCTCATCATAATTTTCTACATTAATCCAAGGTAAAAGAAGTATTTGTAATCCGTCTAATACAATTTCCTCTGCCTTTGAGTAGGTTATGATATTAGGATAGTCCTTTAATAATAACTCAGGTGAGTTGATTTCATTCGTATTTTTATAGTAACAATCATGGTTTCCTGTGATTGCATGAACCTTATATTTCTTCATAGGTTCAAATATCACTCTCTTTGACCACTCTAAACTATAATAGTCAATTGATTTGCGACTGTCAAAAATATCACCCATATGAATGATAGTATCAATATTATTCTTTTCTAACTCAGGAAAGAATATATCTTTATAAAATTTTTCAAAATACTCATGGAGATGCTTAGATCCTTTACGGGCACCGTAATGAGTATCGGTTATAACTGCAATCTTCATCTATTACTTGACTTATATTGAATATTATCTTTTATTGTATTGTAATCAGAACTACTACCTGACATTGCATTGTCATCTACATTCATGACTTCATCAAATCCACTTCTTTCTATGATCTTTGTTTTGATATCTAACTGTTTTTTCTCTTTTTGTATTCTTCTTAAAAATGCATAGTGAATAATCTGAGTAAAGTATGCAAATGGATTTCTAGACTTCTCAGGATCAAAGTTATGAATATACTGAACACAGTTTTCAATACCATCAGATATCATATCATCACGAAACATATAATTAACAAAGTTTGGTTTGTATGATAAGTGTGTTGCAATCTTTAAAAAACATTCTCCGAGGTAGTTTGTAATTCTTGGTTTTGGTAAATCATTCTCTTTCGCATTAGCAACCTTCTCTCGATACACTATCAATGCCTCTAAGAGTTGTTTGTTATTAACATAATGTTCAGACTTCTTTCTAGGCATTAAATGTCTCCGTCTATCTGTATTCTATTATAACATACTTTCAGTACTTGACAAGTCATGTAAAAGTGTGTACAATAACTCTGTAAGGGTTCAAGGGATAAAACTAGCCTTCTTTATTATTCTTAAAGGGCTTCTTCCAAACTTCTTCAAGACTCTTACGAGCGTCTTCAACACTAGAGATATATCCCATTTTTCCATCAGGTTTGACTTCACCACCAGAAGGTAAGAGTTTAGTTATATCATCTTCTTCATTTGATTCTTCAACGTATCTTTCATATAATTTAATTATTTTTTGATCTTTAACTTCACTCATTGTAATAATTTTATCAGTACGGAAAACAAACATATCATCATCTGCTAACTCCATCCAAGGTTTAATCTTGACATACATTCCATTACTAATCATTTTCATGACAACAGGAGTGTGAGCAACAATAATTGGTTCTTCACCAGTTTCGTCAACGCAAACCGATGCAAGAATTTCTTCTCCAGAAATCAATTTAATTACAGCTACGAATTCTTCTCCCATCAGTTTTTTAAAGGTATGTTTACAATATCATAATTAAAATTTTCTTGATTGTAGATTTTAATTCTCTCAATCAAATGATTAAGTGTGTAGTTCTTTCTCTTATTATAACTTATATCGTCAGCAATGTCATATAATGTTGCTTTCAGTTTACGATCACCCTTTCTTAAGACTCTTCCAATAGACTGAAGATTCCGAATTCTCGATTTAGAAGGACTAGCAAATATAACGTTGTGTAAGTTTTTAATATTAATTCCTGTGGAGAAAGTTCCATATGATGCAACTATTATAGCATTGTTTTCACGTTCGGTGATTGCCCGAATATTCTCTCTATCCTCAGTTTCAACACCACCATGAACAAAGAAGACTTGACGATTACCAGTCTTACTTTTATTTATCAGATCAAATAATGGTTGACCATGTGCCTCAACACGACTGTATAATATCAGGGTATTACCACTTAAGTCTAAGGCAAGATTTTTAATAAATTTATTTCTTCGATCATGACCGATTATATATTGTATTTCGTCTTCAAATGTTTCAAATTTATTCGGTGAGTGTTTCAATAGCAACACATTGATGTCCAAAGTTGCAACATGTCCCTTCTTCATTAACTCTTCGGTTTTAATAATCTTGTAAGAAGGACCAAATAAACCCTCTAAAACCCACTTATGTGTCTGTGTTCCGTCAAGAGTTCCTGTGAAACCGTAACGATATTTGGCATCAGCAAGTTTTGTCATTATAGATACTAGTGATTTTGATTTAAACTGGTGAGCTTCATCCCCAATTACCACAGAAAATCTTTCAAAATACTTTCGGGGGAGCTTATAGATTGATTGCCAAGTTGTAATAATGACCTGAGAGTCTGTCTCTCTTTCTTTTCCAGCGTATATCTTGTGGCAAAATGAACCTACGTCCCAACCATAGTCTGCAAAATCTTTATACATCTGTTCTACTAACGAGGTCGTCGGAACGACTATCAGAGTATTTTTCCCTTTCTCAACAAAATATCGAACAATCGAGTATATCATCAACGATTTACCCGAAGCAGTTGGGGATATCAACAACTTTCTATTATGTCTTAGAGCGTCGTATACTCCCTCTACTTGATAAGAACGTGGTTTGAACTTGCAAATAGAATTCATATAATCTTTTACACCCTCCATTGATATGAAGTCGTTTACTTCAAATGGAAGTCCATAGAACTCGCTGTCTGTAAATGAATAATTATAACCGTGATCTCTACAAAATTGGATTACTCGATCTAATAATCCTACATATATTTCTCCTTTCTGAGTATTAAATAACCTTATCTTTCCATCCCAATACTTTTTTTGGTATGATGGCATATACTTTACACCAGGTACTTCAAACGTAAAACTGTCTGATAGTTCATAGTATACATGTGGTTCTGCCTCAATCTTTAGGAAGACCTCATTTTTCTTTGAAATAACCAAATGAGACATAACATCTCCATCATTTCAGTTATTTATACTATGTTCTTTGAGTGAAATCGATACCTTCCATATGGTCGTATTCGTGTTGAAATACTCTAGATGCAAGTCCTTCCAACTTCATTTTGTGAGTTTTTTTATCTTCATCTTCATATTTTACAACAATCTTATCTGGTCTTTTAATCTTTAAGAAAAGATCTGGATAGGATAGACAACCTTCTTCCATTTCAACTTCTTCGGTATATGACTTGATAATGCGAGGATTAAAACATACCATTACTTCGTTATGTTCTAAATCTCTTACCATTACAAATGCTCTTTCCCAGATGCCAATTTGGTTTGCAGACAGACCAATACCATTATAATGGATCATATTATCTACTAATGTTTTAGATAAAAAATTTCTATCTAAATTATAACTACAAGAATTAACTCGATGATGAAATAATTGATGTTTTGGTTCTACTAGTTCTCTTATCATTAGAATCCTGATTGAAACTTCTGCCATTCAATGGCATTTTTTATTTGATATGTACGACCTGAGATGTTTCTAATTATCTCTTCAAGAAATTTAAGTGTGACATCATAGTATCTTATCTTCATGTCTGCTGTGCTTAACTTCTCATCTGCCTCCATATGCCTCTGTATTGCATCTTTTTCTCTAACCTTATACGGAAATGGGTCTTCTGCATATACCTCTGCAGGTGCTTTACCAGTGTAATAATTATGTCTTTCTAAACGAATACGATTATATGACTCTCTTGCTTTCTCTCTTAATAAAGAAATAGTATTATAAACTGTGTAATACTTTGAGTGAAGTTGAGGTATTTTTAGTGATTCATTATGTAGATTATCAGGATCAATGGTTGCATCACGCTCCCACATCTCTTGAATTTTTTCAAGATTCATAGACGAGTTCTGGCATCAGTATCAAATATATTATATACAGTATAACGCATAGTTGCCTCTGCTGTAAAGTAGTTTATGTCTGTTTCTGTAGCATCAAATTCCAAAGAGGTTAATGCAACTGGAAATAGATCGTTGAATTTTACAATTGCAACATCTTGAAAATTACTGTTTAGTATATGCAAACTACCATCACTAAACACTTCTAATGGATCTCTTAATCCATCTTTATCTGTAGTTTGATCGGCAAATTGTTGAGGTGTTTCTGGGAAACCAATACCTTTTAACCAATTATGCATTGCCATATAGTTTTGCATATTTTCATCAACAAGAAATCTTATAGTTAAATCACCATAAGTTAACTTTTCACCAGGTACATCAATATCTTTTAGATAAGATGGTTGAATAGCAGTCCCAAGTGATAACTCTGGTATTCTAGCAGAATTTGAAAAAAATGCAACCTTTGGATATTTTGCCAAGGTAAACTTGAATCCAACAGGTGCGAGAAAATTTCGGTTTTGTATCTGGTTAACAAAGGGGTCAGCCATTACTCACCTCCACCTCCATTACCACCGCCACCGTTGCCACCGCCGTTGCCTCCATTTCCACCATTTCCATTTCCGTTGCCATTTCCGTTTCCATTTCCATTTTTATTATCATCACCACTATCTGAACGATTATCAGGTGCTAAACGTCCACCATATCCCATCCTATATCCAGTTGGGATTTTTTTGCATTTCTTATCTGTAAAGCAATAATATTGTCCTGCAGGACATTTTTTTGCTTCGGTAGATTCTTTAAACTCTTTATAAGTTTTTTTTGTTAAAGTACTTCTGTTCATGTAATTTACAAACTCTTTTGATGCATCAACCATGTTATCTATATCTTCAAGAGATAATTTCTTAACAGGAAATATATTAGACCACCTATAACTTAAATCCATAGGTGACTGATAAGCATTAGTCACCATGTAGCTCCATAGAGTTTTATCTAATCCTGCTACTGGTGATGATGCAGAACCACTGAAACCAGTATTACCTGTTGTAGATGGATCTGTATTCATTGTGGGAGCTTCTTTTAGAAACTGACCAAACTTCTTCACTCTTCTATAATTAGATTAAACCAATCTTCACTCATACCTTTGATTATATCATCGGCTGATTCTTGATCTGGTGCATAACCCTCACGGATTAAATGTTCGGAAACTTTTTTATAATTTTGATGAGCTTCCTGTGTCTGTTTTGGACTTGGTTTCATGGCAATTATAGCTTTATCTGTATTTAGACAAAAAAAGAGGAGTTGAACTCCTCTTAATTAATTTACTTTGACTATTGGTAAATTTTACCTTTAAGTGCTGCTTTAATTTTTTTACCAGAGAGAAGATCTAATCTTGAATGTTCATCGATTGCAGCATAAGATGGTGCTATGTTGTCTGATGCCCAATCAAATGCATCGATGGCACTGAAACGTTTAGTAAAATTAAATGTAGATGAGTAAAGATATAGAGTACGTAGATAGTTTAAAGATTGATACTTTGCATCAGTTCTATCCTTACCACCTAATATATCTTTTCCACCGTGACCGTAAATACGTTGATCTTGAGCATCTCTAATATCATCATCATCTACAGAAAACAGTTCCCACAAAATATAATCATCCATTGTAAACTGTAATTGTGTCCAACTACTCTTAGTTGAAGTAACGTACTGTACAAAGGATTTGATACTTGTATCAATTTTAGAAGAACCCTTTGGTGGTTTTGTAGTAAAAAATCTTGTATTCCAATAATCCTGTAAAGGAGTATCAGCAATTATGTTGATTTTTTCTTCTACTGTTGTAAGAAATTTTTCAGTATCTTCAGAACTAACTTGACCAGAAAACTCTAATGAAGTTAAATCTAAACAAAATGCCTTGAATATTGCTTGTCTACTTTTACCCCATTTAACTATGGAAGCAGTTTCCTCTCTAACTTCCTGTAAAATAGGTAATAGTGGAGAAATAATTTTGTTTAAGGATGATACAGGTTTAGGAATGGTTTGACCTACAACTAAATTTAAAGGACTATCCATGTCATTAGTCGTCCACTGAACTAAATCAGTCTCTCCAGTTTCATAATTCATTAAGTTATTACCTACTAAAACTGAACCGTAGTTATCATCTTTAGATTTTGCACTCATAGTGTTGTCTAATACTTCATAGAATTTATCTATTTCAGCATAACTAGAAACTGCAATTACATCAAAATCCAATGTGTCGTTTATTTTTGCAAGAAAATCTTCCTTAACATAACTTTTAGGAAGATCTACCATATCATTAGCAATTTGTGTTTGTGCGACTAATCCAGTGTTTCCATCTACTTGATAGATATGATTAGTTAATATCATATTACCAAAAGGATCTTGTATATCTTTTAGAGGAACTACCAATACATTGGTAAAATTTGCAATAATTAAATCAAATCCCCAACAACGACCTGTATCTGGATTAATTTTGAAATAGAAAGGTTTGATTACGTCAGTTACTGCTCTTTTTGCAGAAGGTCTTTGACAAAAAGCAGCATCAATAGCTTTAGCCCAATTATTTGCCTTGCTCTTAGTTAATGCTTCTCCAAATATCTTTAATGATATTCTGAATGATTTTTCACCTTGTGATACACGTTCTAGAAGATCTTGCTTCCATATTGGTGTAGTATCAATATTGAAAAGTGAATTAAAAGTATTTTTCATGATAAAATCCGTATAATGTTTTGGATAAGATTATTGTAGCAGATAGTTATAAATGTGTCAAGCTTTTAATTAAAACAAAAAAAAAGACTCCCGAAGGAGTCTTTGAAGAATATGTAATGTCTGAATTACATTAAGTTTGCAACTTTTACTCTTCTGTAGTATACGTTGCTGTTACGTGTAAGTACACCAGGAGTGGTGAGTGTTGCACCTTTAGCAAATGGGTTTGCAACTATTCCGTAACGAGTCTTGAATCCAATCTTTGGTTGGAAACTGTCTGCTCCGACACTTCTTACCATCTGTAATGGAACATATGGGCAGTAGAATATACCTGCGTCATAAGGTGAAGTACCTTTATAACCTGCAACGTAGTACTGTGAAGCAGCAACGTTTGCAGCATATGGGTCAATGTAGACTCTGAACTTACCTGCAAGAACACCAGCAAATGTATTACCTGTGTCATCTACATTTAAGTTTGCATTAAGTGCAGGAGTGTAATCAAGTACACCAGCCATTGTTAATGCTGAAGCAACGTCTGCGGAACATAGGATCATGTTACCCTTTCCACGACGAGTTCTTTGTGCGATTGCGTTCGCATCTCTTTCGATTTGGAAGATCAAACCTTTGAACTTCTCAACAGACCATCTTCCGTTAGAGTCAACGTCTAAGTCGAAAGTACCACTTGTTGCTGTATTAACAGCAGCACCTGGTTCTGCTACGTTATAGATTGTTCTAATAACTTCTCTGTTGATTTCAGCAAGAATCTCAGTTGATAGAATGTTTGCTAACTCTGCCTCTGCATTCAATCCGTGGATTGCTTTAAGGTCTTGAGCTAGTTCTAAACTGTACTCTGCTTTTAGTGCTCTGGACTTCGCAGTCACAGTGACTTTCTCGATTGAGAATGCCATCTGATGGAATGCTGCAGCACCTGTGCCATCAAGTTTTTCTGACTCAGATGTGGACATACCCTGACCTACAGTGTAGATATCAGATTGTGCACTTGTGTCAGTTGCTGATGGATCAAGTAGACCTGGATTTGAACCTGCCTGTGCAGTTGTACCCAAACCAACTTGTGCATTTGTCATGCCAGCTGTGTTTGTTCTGCCTTCGTTCTGACCAGAGAATGCAGAATCTACCTCGTTGTAGAATGTCTCATCTCCAGATGGACCTTCAAGACGAGATCTCATTGCGAATATAAGTCCTGTTGGACCATTCATTGGTTGTACGCCTGCAAGGTCGTATGCCACTAAGTTAGGCATTGCACGACGAATTAGGCTAATAAGTACAGGATCGAAACCTGCTACGGGTGAAGCACCTGAACCACTAAAACCAGGATTACCTGTTCCAGATGGGTCTGTGTTCATTGTGGGTTGTTCTGTTAAGAATTCCCTTTCTTCCCTTAATGCTTTTTCTTGGTTTTCCAAGAGAACTGCTGTAACCATCTTACGATGAGGATCAGTAATTTTATCCTGTCCCTCTGCGTTTAGTAGTGGTCCCCATTTCTCTTGTAAAGCCTCAGTGTTTATAGGGGCTTGCATTTGAAATTTACCTTTTTAAAAGTTTAGTTTGAATTTATGATATAAAAATCATTTTTTAGAAACTCTAGTTAGAGTCTTAAGATATGCTTCCATAGATGGAGTAACACTAGAAGTGTAATCTGTGGAACCTGTCTCTTCTGTTAGATTCTCTGTTGTGTTTCTTTGAGCTTTCTGTGTTGGGAAATAAGATTCCTTCAACGTATTAAGCTTCTCACGGTATGCTGTTTCACTTTCAAACTCAACATTGTCTACTAAACCAGCCAACTTGTCCTTTTGTGTTTGGGCAAGTCCATCAGTTACTTCTGCAAATACTACATCGGATACCGATTCGGCTAATCTCTTATTCAGAGCAACATTCTTTTCGATTTGCTCGTTGAGTTTACCTTCCATTTCATCAAGTTTATCTACCATGCTCTCGATGACATCGTATTTTTCTTCAGGGATTGTTACATAATGTTCTTCAAATAGACTCTTCATTCCAGATATGAATGATTCAGTCATTTCTTCTTTAAGACCAGACTCGACTGCAAGTTGATTTTCTGCAACCCACTCGTCAGCAACATACTCAAGGTATGAGTCAACACGGTCTTTTAATTCTTCTTTAATTGAAGCAACTTCTTCTACGAGTTTTTCTTCGTATGAAGCAATTAACTCCTCTTTAATTCCAGATACTTTGGAATTAATTGCAGCTTCAAAAATAGTTGCTGCTTTTTCTCTAAAGGATTCAGATAGTTCTTCACCTTCGATTAAAGCATTGATGTCGTCTTCGACAGAATACTCAATCTTTTCTTCTTCCTCTACTACTTCATCAGTAGTTGTTTCTTCTTCAGAAACTACTTCATCCGTTGTTGCTTCTTCTTCAGAAACTACTTCGTCAGTAACCTTCTCGTCTTCGGCAACTACGTCACCTTCAACTTCTTCCTCTTCCTTCATACCTGCTGGCATTGGATCGGCGGGTTTTGCACCTTTGTTGACAATATCCTTAACTTGCTTAAGTGTTGTGCCAGGTGTTTTTAGTTTAGCAGAATCGTCATCAGACTTATAATTCTGTGGAGTTGGGCCACCTAAATCTTCAACAGTACCAGTTTGACCAGGAGTTGTTCCTGTTAGACCTGGCATTGCATCAGCTTTAGCAGCACCCTTAGTTACTACGTTTTCCATTTCTTGTAAATTGTTGCTACCAACGGACATGTGATTAAAATTTAATAATCTGTATTTATTTATAGAACTTAGAGATTAGAGAGAAAATCATTGAATAGATTCAACTTATGTTCTTCTAATTTTCTTTGGTCTACAAGAGTATTGATTCTCTTTTGTGTTTTTTGTGCGAGTTGTTCACGAAGAATTCCTCCTTCCCAAATCCACTCTTTTCCTTCCATAATTCCAGATACAAATGCGTCTGGTGCAGAAGGATCGGCAACGATATCAGCAGCAGTTGCTAACATAAAATCTTCACCTACAACTTTGCATCCATGAAGGTCTTCTTTGAGTGAACCAACACCACGAGAAGATACCCCAAGTGTTACACCTTCACCGATAAGATTTTGTGCAATCTTACCCATAGGTGTGGAAAGTAATTGTGCCTTTCCGATAAAATTATTTCCCTCTTGTCGAAGAGAAGTAATCTTATGTGATACACGATCAAGATTTACAGTAGGACCATCAGGATGTCCGAGTTCTCCTAATGCTCTACCTTTACTAACAAAACTTTCGTTGTATCTACCAACTTCTTTTGCAAGAGTTTGAAGTGGATACATTCTTCCATTACGATTCTTAATTTCACCTTGAAGGAATACACCTTCAATATACATTTTCTTTTTAGCGCCTTTTCCTTCGACGATAAATTTAACTCTTGAAACTTCCTCTGTAATTAGTTTCATTAGAAATCTCCTACGATTTGAACTTCTGAAATATGTGTTTTACCACTTCCACGAACTGCAACTTTTACAACTCGTCTAATTTCACCTACTGCATCAGTAGCAGATAAATTAGCATCACCATAACCTAAAGTTACAGTTCCTGATTGAACTCCGTTTATTGGATCTGGTCCTGTAACTGCTGTAACTGATGCACTTGTAGTATTAATACCAGAAGGTGCACATCCTGTTACTTGAACAGTGTCACCAACAACAAATGGAGCTTCTGTTCCAGAAGGAAATCCAAATTTAATTGCTGCAGATGCATTTGTTACTGATGCTGTTTGTATTGAAGCAACACTTTCTTTAAAAACTGTTGGAGTATCAACAGGAACAAATAAACTACTGTCATCAGTAGCTGTTGGATTGGTTCCAACTTCAACAAAAGCATCACCACCAGCTGGTGTTATTCTAAGATAACCCGATTTTAATGGTATTGATGCACTTGTTGCGTTATCAGTAACAGATGCAATTTTTTGTACGACCTTAAAAGCTGCCATTTTTATAATCAACCGTGATAGTGTTATTTATGATTCTTCTTCAGTAGAATCTACTGGTTCATCAGAAACTTCTTCTGCATCTGCAATTGTAGGATCAAACATTTGCATAGCGATACTAGGTTTCTGAGATTGTATCCTCTCAGCAGCCTTACTATACAGTGTGTCTTTGATCGAATCTGATATTTCAGCTGCTGATTTATCAGTTGCAATCATGTCAAGTAATTCATCCATATTTAATATTATGTTAAGATATCTTGATTATTTATATCTCTGCCGACTTAACATCTTTTTGGAACTGAGCATCTGCTACTGCACCATCAGATTCTAAGTCAGGTTCGACAGGTACATTTCCTAAATCTCCACCACCTTCAAGTGGTTGTCCAGTGATTGGATCTATTGCACTTGGATCAGGAATTACACCATCTTTAATTTCTTTTTTAATTATTTCATCTTGCTCTTCAATTTCCTGATCAGTTTGACGAAGAACTTTTGTTCTTACATAATGATTAGAAAAATACTTACCAATATAAGGTTCAATTGTTGCTAATGTTCCAAGTCTTTCATTCATTAATTCAGACTCTTTTAATTCTGCAAATTGATTATCATATAAGAAATCATATTGAATATGATCACTTAAAGAATCCCAGTCTTCTGGTGTAATTATATTTTTTAAAATTAATTGTGTTTTTAGTAGATTGCTGAATAGATTTCCAAATCTTTTTCTCAATCTTCCTACAAATTTTGCAAACTTTAATTCATCTCTTAATATCTCTGATGATCTTCCTAAATTAAATCCACCATCACTTGCAATTCTTGATTCTGGAACACCTAATGCACGATATAATTTTTTCTGAAAATATTCAATATCTGTAAGTTCACCTAAGTTTTGTCCACCAGGTAATGTTGTAATTTCAGTTCCTCTTCCACCTTCTCTTCTTGGCAACCAGAAATCTTCCATCATAGACATGAACTTACGATCATCTCTTACCTCACCAGTATTAGCATCATAAACAAGTTTATTTCTATAACGAGACATCACTTCTTTAAGGTATTGTTCTGCCTTTACCTTTGGAAGATTACCAACATCAATATAGAATATTCTTCTTTCTGGTGCTCTTGATAATCTGTAGATAACAAGACTATCTTCAATCATTCTTAACTGATTTAAAGCTTTAATTGCTTTATGTAAGTATGATAAACAAGTTCCTTTATTACGATCAAATAATCCAGATGTCACATGACATACTGAATCTTTTGCAATTTTAATTTGTCCTTTGCCACCTGCACCTGCAGCAGTTGAATACATTGTTGTAGGATAGTTTGGTTTTGGTGAGTAAATATAATACTCGTCTATCTCAGGATATTCTGCTTTCTTAGTCCCATTTCCTGCAAGTGGATCTAACGGTAATTTACCTTTATTATTTGTACCCTTTTCTTGACGGACAAATTTCATCTTCATTGGATCAACATATCTGATCTCTTGAATACCATCTTGTGGTCTTTTGGTATCAATAACTTTTATATAATATAATCTTCCATCTACATACCAATTCTTAAAAATTTCGTGAGACTTTTTATCAAAGTCCATCATTTCTTTAATATGTTTAAACTCTTCTCTAATTTTATCTTTTAATTTATCAGTTGCATTTACGTTTGATAACTCTATTTCTACAGGAGAATCATATAAATCACTAACTATACCTTCATTTACAACGTCTTCAATCGCACCATCACACTCTGGATGTAATGCCATCTCACGATATCTTTTAATTAAATCATATTCTGTACGATAAACACCTTCGATATCTACATACTGCCCATAAAAACCAGATTGCACAAAATAGTCAACCCCGTCCTCGTTACTACGAGGAACGGGTGATACTACTGAATCGGGTGTATTATCCGAGTCATCAATTGAGAATCCAAAGAGTTTTGCCATTGTATAACTATTTTTCTTTTATTATAGCACTATTTATCAGTTTTAACTAATGCTTTCTCCTCCAGCATTTTCACCGACACCTTTGATTGATTCAAAGTATAGTACTTGTAATTCTACCGTAAACTCCTCTATTGTGTCAACTGTTTCGTAAGATAAGTCAACTTGACTGATGTTTGTTGGGAAAACATCATAGAATCTGTAACTTCTTAATGTAGATCCGTCACGATCAAGTTGATGAACATAAGCATCTTCCTGATAATCTGCTGGATTATTAGCACCAGTAGCATCAGATAATCTGTTAATTGAGTTCATCCACTTCTCAAAAGCAGAACGAATTGAAAAATCAGTATCGTTAATAACTGTGATAGTCCATGTATCAAATGTTCTATCTCCTGCTATTTTTAAGATTCTTCCTCTAAAGTTAACATCAATTGGAGTGATGTTAGAAGCAGGTAAGGCAGCTGCCTTAACTAAGAATCTTGCTTTATCCTTCACATCGTTGTCGATTGCGATTTCCTCTGGGAAAGCAAGTTCGACTTCAAATAGATTCGGTCTTGCACCACCACCAACTAACTTACTCTTAAAGTCAGTGATTCTTCTTAAAGGTGGTCTATTGAATTGGGTTGCCATTTTCTTTAATTACCTCGTTAAACAGAACCGACTACTTCCTCGAATGATACACCTGTTCGTGTAGCAACGAAGGTTAGACCGATGAAGTTAATGGATCTTGCAGGTTTAATGAATATGTCTGCGACAAATTCATTATTATCTATGATTGCAGCAGTGTTATTTGTTTCGTCACAGATAACTCTGAAGTCAAAGATTCCTCGTTTTGCCTGTACATCACGAAGGAAAGGTTCAACAATATTCACAAAGTTTGTCCTTGTGATTTCATCGTTGAATTCAAACATCTGATCTCTTGCAGCAGAGGAGATTGCATTTTCTAGGAAAATAAACAATCTACGAACGTTTATTCTGTCAAATGCAGATGCTTTTCCAAGTCCTGTCTTATCACCAAAGAGAATAATTCCTCCACCAGGTGAGAAGATAATTGGATTAATTCGATTAGAATATAACTTATCTCTTTGTGTTTGAGATGGGTTATATGTTAACTTAACTGCGTTAAGTATTGCACCTCTTGCAGTTCCAGCTGGTGAGAACCAAGGGAAGTTGTTAATATCATTTCTTGCACATAATCCTGCAATGTCTCCATTCATTGGAACATATCTGAATGTATCTGCGAAACGATCATACATGTATTTGTAACTTCCATCAAACACTGCGAATGATGATGAGGTTACAGGAGCAAAGAATCCAACCACATTATCTGTTATTGCTTCATCATCAAATACTGTTACAGAACCTGCTGCTCCGTCACTTAAAAATGCTCCACGATGAGGTGAAACAAATGCAACTGCATCTTTTCTTATTTCTGCAACTGCAATAATTTTATTTGCTAATGATTGAGTTGTTTCTTTAGTGTGATTACCAGAACCCATTAGAATAAAGTCTGCTGAGTTTAAGTTATCATCTTCAAAGAGTTGATAACCACCTGCTAATCCAGCTAAAGTAACTTGGAATGCACCAGTTGCTTCTTCATCTGTTCCACCATCGTAGTTTTTACCACCACCTAGTGTTAATGTTGTTGCTCCAATACCTGCAAATCTAATACCTTGTGTATTTTGATCCCAACCTACATCACTTGAAAGGTTGAAAGTACCAGCTGCGAATGATGTAGTGACAATACCTGTAGGTGCTCCACCAGCAAAGATATTTGTTGAATTATTATAAGTATACTTTCTCCAGTATGAAGGTGAACCTAATGAATACTCACCATCTTTTGCTTTTGAAAGTGATAAGTGTTTCTCTAAGATAGTACCTGCATTACCTGATACTTCACCAGTATCATCAATTACAACTACATGAACTTCATCAAATTTTGAATCACGAGCAGATGAAAAGTTTGATGTACCAGGACGATCTGATATGTTATTCCAATTAATTGTTGAGTTTGTTAATTGAATTGTTTGTGAATCAAACCAATCTGTGCTTGAAGTTGGAGTTCCAGTTGTGTAAGATGAGGATTGTCCAGTAGTATGAATCGCAACAGCAGTATTTCCAAACTTGTAAATACCATTTGGTTGGTAAGTTACATCGGTTGAAACACCTGCATTTGTTAATGATTCTAATATCTTAACTGATACATTAGTGCCATCAATTTGTGTGACAATTCCTTTAAAGTAACCAGTCAATAATGATGTTGTACCTGCACCTGCTACAACAGTGTTTGCTGGAATAGCTTGTGTTATACCATAACCAACTTGTATATTTGTTGGTAATGCACTAAAAGTTAATATTTGATCTGCTAAATCATCAATTATGGCAACTTTTAAATCATTTGCCCATGAACCAGGATTTCTTGCAGCAACAGTTACTCCAGTAATTGTTGATCCATCATATCCCAAATCGTTATAATGTTCTGTGCTTTTTATCTTTATGCTTCCTGCTGTTCCCGAAAAAGCATTCTTTAAGTCATCATCGTCTGCTCTAACAACTCTTAATGGTCCACCATAGGCAAGGTATGATGAAGCAACCATCCAATACTCATAGTGCTTATCAGCAGAGTATGGTTTTCCAAAAGCATCTAATAAATCCTGCTCTGTCTCTACCAAAATTGGAAGGTCAACTGCTCCTTTAGCAAATGGGCCAACAAGAGCACCAACTTTATCCGATGCTGTGTCTACACGACCAACGGTTAAGTCAACTTCTCTAACTACAATTCCAGGAGATGCTAAATTTAGTGGCATCTTTGTTCTCCGAATCTCAGATTATTTCTGAAATTATTTATTAAAATATCCTTTTTCATGTAGCCTACATGCACTAAAAAGCACCATCCCAGAAAGTATCACCTATAGGTTGCATGTTTCTTGATATGAAATATAGTCCTAAATTGCACACAAACCAATTAATATTGATCACCCAAGTTTGTCTCCACAAATATTTTCGATTTGTTTCAACAATAAAGATATTTCTTTGATTATCAGATTGTTTTACAATTTGTTCCAATATCAAAGCAATGACAAACCCTATTGCATAGATGTAGAATGCAAAATTTAAAAAACTAGAACTGAAAAGTAAAGCTGAAATCATCTGTAATCCCACATATAAGAACGGTCTCCGTATTCATCAGTATGCCATACATCTCCATCTTTGTCAACAAACTGACTATCCTCTAAACCTGTCTCAATAAATCCAAATGGTGCCATGTCCTGTTCAATTTGATTCTTTTGTTCCTCATATATTCTCTTTCTAATATCATTATCAGTCATTTCCTTGAAATATTCTTGCTGAACTAACCATGCAAATATGACTAAACACATAGCCAAGTCGTCATTACACCCTTCTTCTGCCTCAAATGAGTTATGTTTTTGTGCAAATGTAGTCAATTCTGATATGATTTCATAGTCACATGTGATTAGTTTATGATCTTCAATCAGTGTTTTCAGGTTACTACAACCTAATTTTTTAACTGATGCAGTGGTTCTGACACCTAATTGTGTCTTCTTTCCTGAAAACCCTTGACCAACTATCTGACCATTTCGACCTCTCATCGACGCCATAAGTATGTTTTCATACTCTAAATCATATTGAAGTATGCTGGCAACTTGGTCTCCTATATCATTTACTTCAACTAATATGTAAGAATTATTATATCCTTTTGCTACATCAAGTATTACATTTGGAAATAACATTGGTTTGATTTCGTTATTTCGATACTTTGCGACTACTTTGTATGGAAACTGTGTTACATCAAATACTATGAATGCAGAGTAATCATTACCAAGTCCTCTTGCTACATCCACAGTAATAATATAATTATGATCTTTTTCTGGTTTTTCGTAGATATCTAATCCAGCATTCTTAGTTATTGGAGTATCATATACCATATTTCTTAATATGGAAGGTGCTATCAAAGTATTAATAGATCCTAAGAACTCACATTCAAACTCAACTTTGAATTGTTGCTCTGATGTATTTGCTATTGTTTGCTCTTTCCATACATCATCTCTGCCTGGCACTTCAGACCAGTGAACATCTGTTGGAATATATTCGTTCTTTCCTCTTTCTGCATCATGCCAATACCTATAAAAATGGTTCATTCCGTGAGGAGTAGAAACCATTATGACTTTGGTGTTTTTACCAGAAGTGATAGTAGGATATACTGAGGCAAAGAATGACTCAGCAATATGGTTAGGAACAAAGGCAAACTCGTCCAGAAAAAGAATGTTGAAAGACATACCTCTAACTGCACTTGCAGAGGTAGATGCCGCCAGTATTTTAGATCCATTTTCTAACTCCAATGATCCTTTATTCCAAGATATAATACCTTGTTGCATCCATTTAGGTAAATTCTCATATGCAGTCTGTAATCTGCCTAATAAATCTCTAGCAGTTGCTGCTTTGTTTGCAAGAATACCAATGTTTGTACTATCGTTGAAAACAGCATAATGTAAAAGATATGATACAGATGTAGTAGATTTACCTGTCTGCCGAGGCATCTTACATATATTGAAACGGTTTTCGTGAAAGTTTTTGATTAACTTCTCCTGAAAATCATAAGGATGAAACTGAGTTAATCCTTCATCAAGAGAAACAATCTTGATATATTTTTTTGCAAAATAAACTGGGTCTTGCTTGCATTTAACAAATTCAATGACCTGCTCCTCTGTAAATTCATGAGGAGTATTTGCTTTTTTTAAATTTGGATTACCAAGGTATACATTATCATTCATAATTTATCAGCAGTTCCAACGTCTACGTGCTTGTCTTAATCTACTATCTGGATCTTTTGCTGCTTTTGGAAACTTCTTCATTTGACCTGCACTTCTTGCACAATAACTCTTTCTACGATTTGCTGCTTTACTTCCTTTCTTTAATTTAGATGGTTTTGTTGTAACAGCAGTTTTTAATTTTGAACCTGGATTTCTACGACGATATGCTTCAACACCTTTTTGTGTCATTCCAGCACCTGATTTTGTGGGTCTTTTGTGTCCTGACTTGACACTCATACCCTTCATATCATCTTCTTGCAACTTTTTTGAGTCGTCCTTATCCTCATAACCCAGTTCATCTCTCCAATCTGAAAACTCTTCTTTCTTCACGCAGTTTGGATATCTCTTCCCAAACATAGTTTTCATACCTTTCTTTTCATAACCTTTCCAACACTTTTCATCTAATTCAACTTCTTCATACTTATTTCTACCTGATGGTGAAGGTTGTGTGCTATCAAAATGAGGATTGTTTTTAGCAGCGTCAGATTGTGCATCTCTTTTCTTAGTCAGCATCTTTGCTTTCTTATCAAGATAATTTTTCATTTCAACTGACTCTGATTTATTACCCCAGTTTGCAGCACCAACTTTACGACACTTAACTAATGCACCTGATGCATAAGCACTTGGCCACACAGAGTATCTTGATTTAACCTTATGATAGCAAGCATCTTTTGTACCACTACCCTTACCTTTCTTATCTTTTGCTTCTCCTAAAACTATCTCATCTCCTACTTCTACATTATTCTCTGTAAACCAACCACGATTTGCTTCGATTGCAAATAATACTTTACCGTCTGAATATACTGGTAAACTACTATATGGTTTTAACTCTTTAATACTTTCGATAGTTCCATTTTCTTTCACAAAAGCAATATCAAGAGGAATACGGGTATTTTTCATATGGAAAGAATGATGTCCAACTTCTTCAAATATAAAAAGCATTCCTTTATCAATATCTAAACTTTCACGGAACATAAGTCCTAATCTAAACAATGCATCACTCTTTGGAATCTCTACTAATAATGGTAGATCAATATACCCTTCACTTGTTGTAGTTGTATGTTGCTCGTCAGGTGTATTTGATGTAAGATTTTTTTTAAGTTGTTTCTTAGAAATCTTTGGTCCTCCTATTGGATCACCATATTCATCTCTTTTCATTTCTTCACTCATTTTCTTCTTTTTATCAGTTGAAACGTATGTTGGTTTTGCAGCACCAGATTTTGCTTGTTGACCAGGATCTGCTTTCTTTTTTCTTCTTGAGGCAGAGAGTCTTTCTGACTTACTCATACTAGCACGTTTTGAAGATGATACACATTTAGGTGTACCCTCACCAGGTTTGTCACTCGCACAAGTTCCTCCAGTGACAACATTGACCCAACCAGGTTTGCCATCTTTAGATTTTGAACCTTTGAACCACTTATGAAGTGAACCTTCTTTTACAGATTGCTGAAATGCTTTTTTAACTTCAGACACACCGATAACATCGATAAACTCTGCAAAAGTTTCTCCATTTGAATCTTCAATAGTAACTGAATTACTCATTAGAATTAAGAATCCTCTTTATTATTTAGTATTCCTTGCTTTAACATTTTTGATAGTTCAGATGTTGAACCAACAAACAAAGCATTATTAGTAACTGTATTTGGTGATTGTTTCTTATCTTCATCTACATCTTTAACTTTCTTTTGAAGTTCCATCAATTTATCAGTCGTGTCTGCAACTGATTTTATAATCTGTCCAGCAACTTCATATGCTCTTGGACTTGCAGTTTCACCTGCAACTTCTAATACACCATTTAATGATTCCTGACCCTTTTCGATTAATGAATATAGATTAGCACGGGTATAATCATAATCTTTTTTAACATCATCAGTTTCAGTTTTTTTCACTTTCTTAGGTGTACTGACTGGTTTAATATCAATCGCACTAGTTGTATTCAAAGCATCATCAATCGAATCATAGTTAGTCATGGTATTCATTAGATATCTTTTTGTTGTGTTGGACTAAATGATCTAGAATCATTGAATACTTCAAGATTGCCATTAAATCCAAAATCATCATCAGGTTCAACAAGTAAATCGTCAGCAGCAGTTAGTACGTCAATTGATGCTGGTGCAACGTGTGTTGATGCAGTGCTTTGGTATCCCCTGAACACTGTAATTGTATTTGCATCAACGATTTCTTTGATCTTCATGATTTCTTTATCTATAATAATTCTCATACCAACTGATAAGGCAGCAGTTGAAGTGATATTAAATCTTGTTTTAGTTTTACTTAAATCTGTCTTTAACTCTGCTGTATTATCGTTATCATAATCTTGAAGTGCCTGTGGAGTTGCAGTATACCTCAACTCTCTTCTTGCATTCTCAGTATCAACAGAAGCATGATAATCAACCTGAACTTTCTTGATAAGACCTTCACTAGAATCAGATACAGGACCAAAGAGATATGTCTTAGCAGTAAAGTTTAAAGTGTATATTAATGCCCTTCTAGTTGCAAAATCTCCTTCATAATCATCCTGAAATGATATATTATCCAATACGATTGGAATATCTCTTTTCTCTCCAATTACCTTTACAAGATCTACAGTAACATTAAATGATGGTTGAAAATAAGGTAATATTTGTTCTACAATCTGTAATGCATCATCATTTAACTTCACAAGAATATTTAATTCAAATCCAATATTATATGGAACAGGCATGAATACTTTTCTAAGTTTATTTCCATCAGTTGCTTTAAATGTTTGTGTTATTCCAGATTTTCTTGTCGCATCATATGCAATATTAGTAGTTTCAAATGACATTCTTGGAAGTGTAATTTGAGTTGCACGATTTAAATCTGCTTGTTGCTCTAATCTTGCTAAGAATTTTTGCATAGGTCCATATGCAAGTGGCACTCTTAAATCACTTGTTTCTTGACCTGAACCATCTCGATGACGAATATGAATATCATTGAAGATCGTACCAAAAGAAATTATGGTTTTTCTTAGTATTTCGTGGTAGTAATAAGTCCCTAACATTAGAATGTACCGAATGGATTACCTTCTGAAAAATCAAGTATATCGTCTGCTTCAGATTCAATAACTTCGTTTGACTCAAAGGTTGTGTCTTGGTTATCTTCATCGAAGAAATCAAGTGAATAATTTGTCATCACGGAAGATCCAAATGAAACTACAGTTGTGACACCAGTAGTATTTAACGATAATTTACTTATGTTAATTTGACCTGCACCAATATTTGTAACAGTTGCTCCAGTTCCTATGACAGATAGTTGACCAAATTCTAGAGTATTTAACTCTTGATTTAAACTAATACCAGATGTGTTAATACCTGTAATTAATGTAGTTGTAACACCAATTGTTGCAACAGTAGTCAAACCAACAATAAAGTGTGTGGATTCAGTTGCTTGAATAGTTTCGCCAGGAATAAATGCTTTTTGTGTTGATCCAATGCCAACATTTGATATTTTAAGAATTTTAGTATCAGTATCCCATTCTTTAACTCTTGCTTCAATACCAGAAGACATGCCTCTAATAACCTCTCCTCTTTCAAAATTACCAACACCACTAATAAGTGATGGATTCGCAATCGTTATGGTTGGAGCAACAGTATATCCAATACCTGCATTTTTAAGAAGAATATCAGATATTGTATTGTCTGCTAATAGATTTACTTCTGCAGCAGCTGGTGATGTGCTAATTCCTGTAATTGTTACGATAGGTTTCGCAGCATAACCAACACCGTTGTTAGTGATTGTAAAGTCAACAATACCAAAGTTGGATTGCTCTACAGCAGCAGTTGCAGCAGCACCTACACCACCTCCTCCTGTAATTGTGACTACTGGTGGTGTTATATAACCAGCACCTGCATTAGTAAGTAATATTCGATCAATTGAGAATATACCAGATCTTGTAGTTGTGATCGCAACAGCAGTCGCATTTACATTACCTGCAACAAATGGAGCAGTTGAAATTGCAACATTTGGTGTACTTGTATAATTATATCCATCATTATTCAACACGATTTCACGTATGTAACCTCTACTTGATGGATTTAGTTGTGCGTTAGCAGTTGCTGTTACACCAGTTCCAATTAATTGAAGAGTTGAAATATATCCTGTATCTTCAAGTTGAGAATCAATTATATCAATACCAGTATCAATAACCTCATCCTCATATTCAAATAGTTCACATTTAAGTTGATATACGTAATTTTTTCCTAACTGGTAGAAAGGTTCTTCATGTTCTACAAATTTAACTTCAAATAATCTTGCTCCAAGTGGAAAAAATATGATATCTCCTTCACGAGGTCTTGATGCTAACTCATAATCATCGTCTGATTCTAAAAATGGTGATATAAAATCTTCAAATCTTTCTCTTGATATTGTGAGAGTTACTTCATCTCTTAAACTCACACCAAACTTGGTCATAATGTCTCCCTGACCACTATAACCTTCATAAGTATTCAAATATGCTTCAAGTAGAAAGTTATCATCAAAAGCAGATGATTGAACTTCTTTAATTATTGTTTGTTTTCTTACAAATTTTCTTGGTATATAAGTTACTTCAACACCATAAATTTTGAGTTGTTCATTTATTAAACTTTGAACAAGTCTTTGCTCACTTTGAGATCCTTGTAGAAAAAAGGGATTTAATGCCATTGATCATCAACCTATGAAATCAAGAGGAGGTAATTCATACTCAAGCATCATCTTCTCTTTGATTCTCTCTAAATCTCTTTCTGCATCATCATATATTTCTCTTCCATTCAACTCTAATCCACCAGGTAATTTTACACCCCTAAACTTAATTAAATTTTGTCCCCACTGTCTTTTTATCAAAGCAGTTAAGTATAACTTGACGAAATAATCATTATAAACCTGATTAAATGTTTCGGGATCTAATGCTCTATGACAATCAAGAACTAAAAAATTACCTACTTCTTGAGATCCCCAATCAATATCCATGTATAATCGATCTTGTCTTTGATTAAATCTTATTTGTGCTTCAGGTGTAAGTAAAAAATCAATATCTTCAAGACGAGTTTTTGTCATACTATACTGAAGTAGTTCTACAGAGTTAAAATAATACAAGTCATTTAAAAATAACTGATATTTAATACTGAACATACTACCAGATATTGAACTACTATCAAATTTAAATATTTTATTTACACCTACAATTGATTCTGGTATCTGCAAAAAATTAGAATTTTCATAAAAATTGGTGGTTGTAGTACCATAACCAGGTATATTTGTAGAAGTAGTTGTAGTTGTAACTATACCAATACCTGTTGTTCCATTAACAGTTTGTTCACCAGAAACTTCTGCACCAATACCTCTATCAATGTCTCCTTGAGTAATTTTATATTTAAGATACATTCTTTCAACACCATCAAAGTGTCTCTCATTAAAAAGTTGTATCGCATCATCTACTAAATCATCTACCTGATCATCATCAACGTTAATTTCCAAGACAGGAGCACCTAACTTCCTAAAACAGTAGTCAATTAATTGTTGTTTAGTTGCTGGTTTCGCCATCTTCCTCTTCGATATCTGCTAATAGATTTTCGTATTTTTCTTGCAGTTCCATTTTTTCTGCTAACAATTCTTTTTGAGCATCAAGATTATCTTGTACAATTGTTTGTAATTTTGCTTCAAGAAGAATATTTTGGTTGGTTAATGTAGAAATTTTTTGGTTATAAATTTTAATCAAAGCATTCACATCAACATCATTAGTATTTGTCATAAGTTAGAATGTTCCTCCATCGAGGGTCGTTGTCCATTTGGGTATGCCAGAGGCATCAGTGGTTAACACAAAGTTAGATGTGGTTATACCAGCAGCTGTACCAGCAGCACCAACCTGTTTACCTGTTGTATCAAAGTAAACAATGCCATTTCCAGTAGTATCATAATCACCGTTCTGGAAATATATTCCTTTAATATCTAGGAAACCTTTTGTACCACCTACAAGGTTATTTACTATTGTTGCTTCGGGGATATATGTAAAGGATCTTTCTGGTGCATTACTTGCATCACCACCTAAATCGTGATATCCAAAGAAACCTGTCTTTTGGTTTCCAGAACCTGAACTTGTATTATAACCGAATGCTACACCACGATCAGTGTTCGTATCAACATTTGCAGTAACAGTTAATTGTGTGGTTGTTGCAATACCACCAACTTGAACAGCATTATTAATTGTAACTAATGCTTCACCTAAATCATAAGTTGAAATTGTGCTTCCAGATGCTATATTTGTTCCAGAAATACTATCACCTGTATTAATACCAGCAGTTGTATCAAGTTTTATTGTGCTGACACCAGCAAGTGCTGTCATCATAACAGTTCTTGTACTGGTTGTAACACCTAAGTTGATTATTGGATCATTAAGATTAACTGTGAATGAGTCAACTGTTGTAGTTGTACCATCAACTTGTAAGTCACCTTTAACAATAACTGTACCTTCATTACTTAAACCATCTGGATAAGGGTCAATATACAGAAGATTACCATGACCTTGTTTAGTTGAAATTATGTTAGATGAAATACCAACTCCACCCAATCTTGCATCTAAAGCAGTAAGTGTTCCTCCTGTTTGGAAAATATCACCTTGGAATGTTGATACACCAGTAACTTTTAAGTTGCGGATAGTCATCTCATCAACAAATAAATCATCAGCAATATGTAAATCACCACCTACAAATAAATCACTAATAAAAGTACCAATACCTGTAAATGTTGAAACACCAGTAACACCTAAGTTTCCACCAATATTAACACTCTTCTCTATACCAACTCCACCTTCGACTGTAAGAGCACCTGTGTCTTTTGTAGCAGAATCAGTCACATCTGCCATTACTATTGCTACACCGTTCTCATAGACCCAATCAGCACCTGTTACATTGATTCTATCATCACCATTTTCATCATATTCTATCTTTGCATCTTTACTATCACCAAAAGTTAAAAATATATCATCTCCGATGACTACTTCACCAGATCCATTAGGTGTAAAGAAAATATCTCCGTCTGTGTTTGTTGATGAAAGTACGTTTGCATCTAATCTTAAATTATCTACATTCCATTGATCTACTTTACGATCAGAAGTAAGAATAGGAACAAATCCATTTGATGCAGTTGATGCGTTAGCACCACTCGCAACTGAACCAGCTGTATTAGTTAATAGGTCTGTAAAATATCTACCACCAACTACTTGTGGATTACCTGCATTATCACCAACAAATAATCTATCACCACTATTTGCTTGTGTACCACTTCCACTCAGAGTTACACCGACTTCACCGAAATTTAAAGAACTTGGTGCTGTTGTACCAGTCGATCTTTTTACTCTTATAATACTTGCCACTAGAAGCTACCTCCGTTTATGTCCAAATTCTGTGTTGCACCTGGAGTCAACTCCAAAGTTCCAGTCCACTGTTGAGTAGTACTGTTGTATACTAAAACCATACCATTCTGTGGATTACTGGCACTCACATCACTTAGTTCACCAATAGTTCCTGCTGCATTTCCTGCTAATGAGGATGTGACCTTAACAGCATTCTTTTGACCGACTCTTACTTTAATTTCTGCCATTACCTTGTAACTCCTTCTCTAACTAAAACTGCACCCTCTAAAACTCTTGTAACTTCACCAGATGTATCTGTAATGAGAACATCATACATGAATCTACCAGGTTTTAACGCTGCAGTTTGAGTTGTTGTAAGACCAACTCTTATTTTTCCACCAGTAGCATTGATAATTTGTGCTGTAAAATCAGTTGCCGAACTCGCACCAGGATGCTTTCGCATCTGTGCAGTTGCTGAAAAACCAGTCAAATCTGTAGCAGAATTTGTATCTGCACTTTCCAATGTGAAAATTTGAGAAAATGTAGTTCCAGTGTTAACAGTTAGATTACTTACGTAAACTGCCATTTAAAAACAATATCAGGATTCTAGATATATTTATATTTCCAGTAACCCGTCTATTTTGATGCTATTTGTTTAAGTAGATATTTAATTTCTTCAATATCCTCTTTCATCTTATCAATTTCTTCTTTTTGACTCATTTTAGCAGATTTCATTCTTTTATATTGAGCATAACCATTAGTGTCTGTATTGATTACAGCACCTGATTTTTCATCTCTAAAAAGATTCTTGTTATCTTTAATTGGAATCATGCTAGTGCAATTGTACGTAAATCTTTTAATTTTGGTGCTTTTGCTTCATTAGTTCCACTGAATACAAATTTAATTTTATATCCAATAAATTCCTCTAAGTTATCAACACTAAACTGATATTCTTTAAATTCTTCTTCAGTACTTGGAAGTACAAAAGAATCAGGTCTACCAGAATTTTTTGATTCATCAATAACTTTATCACCAAATCCATCACCATCTGTATCTTCTAGATTGTCAAAACCAGAAAAAGGATTGTATGTCAATTCTGTTTCTGTTCCATCAGATCTAACTAATTGATAGAATGCTCTGAAATCCGCACTTGGATCTCTAAAGGCAGATACTAAAACTTTTAATGAAGTTGCAGGATTTTTCAAATTAACTTGATTACTAATGTAAACTGCTGCATGAGGATCACCACTTGGATTCTGAGATCTACCATCTTTTACATAATCTAATATTGGTCTATTTAATCTACTTCTCTGATAGATTAATACACCATTTTGTATATCAATTACAGGAGATAAATTTTGACTAACAGTTGCCATTGTTACCGAAAAAGTAACCGATCTATTTAATGGTAACTCAGTTAAACGATTAGTCTCATTTATTTCTGAACATAAAAGTCTTGGAGTTGATAATTTATTTTCATTATCAATTTCAACAAATTCAAACCCTTGATCTATAAATGAAACTTCATTTCCTCCAGCACTCGTTCCAGAAACTGTTCTTATTTGACTAAGGATTGTAGTATCACTACTTGGAACTAAAGTGTTAAATCGTGGTATTATATTATCAAATTGATAATTTTGTGATGCAAATATGTCTTCACCACCAACATTTGATTCATCAACAAAACTAACTTGCGAATCACCTGATGACAATGAACCTCTATCCAAACTTAAATAGTATGTATCAATATCTCTTAAATTATTAATTGATATTGGCATTAATGCCATATCATGATCATTGTTTATTTGTCTTAAATCAAATCCATTCAACTCATATTTAAATGATTGGTCTCCTGTATTATGAGTTTGAGGAATAGTTCCATCAACTCCTCTTGTGCCTATTCCAAGTTGATTTGTTCCTACACTATTATAGAAAATTATTTCACTATTAATTTTAACAAATCCCTGAGTGGTTGATATTCCAGCAAAATTAGAAAATTCAGATGTGCTTGCCACTGATATTACTTGATCATCAACTGCAAGAGCATCTGTTAATAAAATAGGAATAGTATTAGGTTCAACATCAGCAAGTGTAACAAAGTTGTTATCTGCAGTCATTCCATGATTAAAATGACTTACCTCTATAACATTTCCAACGTACTTATCATCATAAGTTGCTGATGAAAGTATTGTAGTAGTTGCCAATGATACCTGAGAACTTCCATGTGTTACAACTAATGGTTGACCAGTTGTAAATTCTTCACCCTGTACATTTTTAAGATAAAGTGTACTCTTTCCAGTAGTGGTTTGTACAGTTATTTGTGCATCTACACCTTTCACAACATTACTTGTTGTAATTCCTAGAACATCACCTACCACATAACCAGATCCACCAGTATTACTTGTTATATTCGCAGTTACAATTTGACCAGAACTATTAGTTTCAATTCGAGCAGTCATTCCACTTCCATTACCAGTAATATTATATAAAGGAACTTGAGTGTATATTTGACTTGCTTGGAAACCTGTTCCTGCATTTGTGACAGTCAGTACTCCAACAGGACCCCCTATATTTTCAATATATCCTTGAATCGCAGTTGCTGATGTAGAATCACTTACCTTAACACCGTTGGTAATTAATCCATCAGTATCAGTTGTAGTAATAATTCCAACTTTTAATTTTCTTGGTAAAGTTTTAATTGAATTTGGCAATAATCTTTCAATATTACCTGACCTTGTTCCCATTGGTGAATTATAGAAGAACACTGTTCCAGATTCATCATTAAAAGCTGCTTTATAAAGTTTAAACTTAAGATCTTCATATTGGCTAGCAGTCCATATTGAACCATTTTGTGATTTAAATAAACTACCCCTAGTGTATTGTCTAGTGACAACCACAGATTCCGCATCAGGTAAACTCTGTGTATTTACAGTTTTATCCCCCATGCGAGATATCCAAACTTCATATTGAATTGATTGTGATACTCCAAGAACTAATGCATACTCCTGTTCAGCCTCTAGGAAAACTGGTGATGGGAAAGTTACTTTAGTAGCTACTTCTCCATTTGTTGAAGTTTGAATATCATCAGGACTTACAACGACACGAGCAAAATCTTGTACTAATTGTGTTGTTGGTTGTCCTAACTCTACAGTTCTAATTTCAACAACTAAATTTTCTTTTGGATCTTTTCTTGCAAAGAATAAATCAACAGATGTTAAAAATGCTCCGTCTTGATCAACTGTAAATGTTTGTGATAAAGGATCAAGTCCTTGAACATTTCTACCTGCTAGAGTATTCAAAGGAGATTTTTTATTCTTCGCACCACTTCCTCTCTTATTCTTACTACCAGCATTTTTCTTACCAGTTCCAGCATTCTTACCAGTTGATGTTCCAGAATTTTTACCTGCATTATTTTTTGCACCAGTTCCTCTCACATTCTTACTACTAGATGTGTTATTATTATTATTTTTTGAAACGGATGTATTATTATTATTTTTAGATCCGTAACTAGGTCCTAAACTATTACCTTTTGTTAGTTTACCAGTACGAAGAGCTCTCCTATAATCATTTATGCTAACTTTGGTCATTTTGCCTAGACCAAACTTATTGGTAAAGGTGTACTTACTTCCACCTCCACCATAGTAACTTTTATAAACAGGGGGTGGAACTCTTACAGTTATAGATGTTGATTGTATAGTATTAACTTTACCACTTGAGATGTATTGACCTTCTGCCTCACTTAACAACATTGATCTTTGTTCAGGTGTTCTAACATCTGGATCAGATGATATTTTAAATGTACTTGTTCCAACTTTAAATCTTAAAGATGGTGGGGGACTTGAAAGAGGATCTTCAAAAAAGAAACTTCCAAATACATCACCATAGGTATCTGAAACTAATTTAACATCTGTTACTGTTGCCTGTGCTTTACTTGTTTGACCTAATAGAGTTATAGATCCACTGGTAGGAATATATCCATAAAATTTACCCTTTGCCTCATCAGATATTGAATTAATATCAACATTTAAAACTGTTGATGAAGCTGAGTAAGACGTACCTAAACTTAAGGATGTATTATAAGGATTTGAATTAAAAGTATTTGTGGGTGTTGAAATATCACCTTTTTTATGATTTGGTTGTGCGATTCTGAATATCGCAACTCTCTTACCATCTTTTAATGCCTCTACAGTTTCACCTTTAGAAAATATTCCATTAACCATATTAATTTCAACAAGTTTTGGAATTAAATTTATTCCGCTTGTTTTATCAAAAAATGGATAAAATCTTGTTACAGGTCTTACTCCATCAGCAGCAAAACTTACATTTCTTGATCTTATATGTGTATCTGCTACAGAACTGGTTTGTTTTTTCTCAACGTATGTTCTAGCGACATTGCCTGTTATAGTTTTACTACCACCCGAAACTTCAATATTACGAACCCATGTATCATTTGCAGGATCTAATTTTATTGTTCCAATAAATCCAGTTAAATTAAATGGATTTACATTCTCTACTCTTGATGCAAGTGGATTTCCCAACCATTCTATTTCAGCGTAATCAAGTGTAATTAAATCTCCAGTTTTTGTAACATTTGGATCTAAAAGTGTTAAATCTGTGGAAAAATCAGCAGTATTTGAATTAATAGATGGACTTAGTGCTAATTCAGGTTTAAGTGACCAAAAATGATTTGGCACTGTTAATACCTGTTCTTCAGTATCTACTGTTACATTACAATCCTCATCGGAAATATCAATTAAATTTAAATTTTTAAAATCATCTACGAAAAAACCAGTTTTAAATCTTGATAAACCATCTGCATCTTGTATTTGAAGTGTTTTAGTATCAAGTTCTAATAAACTTAATGATGATGTAACTTCAAGATTTTCAATCCTATCTTCTAATTTACCAATATCTTTCATGGTAAATCTTACATTATCTTCAACAGTTATTTTTGCATCATCTGTATCATATAAGTATGCAGGTAATTCAATAGTTGCTAACTTCATCATATTTTCTTCTGCTGATGGAGGAACAGGTAAAGATGATGACTGACCCACTAGCACGACAATATTTCCTTGATTATCTAATGCAACTATATCTGTTCTTGGCAAATAGTGATCATATCCAATTATTGAACTTTCATTAGGAGTAACAATCGTTGATGGATTAAACGTAGAACTAAATGTCCTATTTGAAAATGCAAAAGGAGATCCTGAACCATTAAAGTCTGATACTCTTGGTCTAAAGTCTAATGTATCAGATGCTCGCAAACCATCTTTAATTTCAGGTATATCTTTACTAAATCTTTCTTCATTATATGAACCCACTGTATAAAAATCACCAGTGTCATTAGATGGGACACTATACTTATCAAATACAATCAATAATTTTCTTGATGGAGCAGGGAAATTTATTTTTCTAACAATTCTAGAATAGTCATAAAACTGTTCTCTTTGTCCTTTATCTAATTTAAATCTATTTGTAATATTTAAATTATTACCTAAAGTTATTCCTTGTAAAGTGCTTAATATAAGTGACTCCTCAAAATTAATAACCTCACCTATATTAAACCCAGTTGATGATAAAATAGAAACTTCGATTTCTGTAGCAGATATTCGACCTACAATTTGTGCTACCGCACCAGTTTCCTCACCATATATTCTTTCACCCAATATTGAAGCAGTATCTAAGGACAAACCAGATGCAAATTCAAATCTATCTAAAGTTGGTGAAAGTGTATTAAGTGATTCATATACACCTACAATATTAACTGCATCTGGGACATTTAATGAGATCTCTTTATCCTCAACACGCAATCCGTAATTTTTACTTATAGACATTCCAGTCAAAGATGTGTTAATTCCAACAGAGGTTTTTTCAACTAATATTTTTTGACTTCTATCAAATTGTTTTACTTTACTTTTAAGTGCTTGTTTTTTAAGTGTCGTGCTAACGACTATATTTGATTCACTTGTTTCTAATCCGTTGATCGTAACAATTTGCCCATCCGCACTCAAAACAAACTGATCTGATGTTAAATCCTCAATACTTCCATCACTATAGTGCACAGAGTATCTTTCTTCGTCAAAACTTTCATAAAATGCACTTGAAATTCCACTTGATGCAAGATTAAATGTCAATACACCAGAACCATCAGTGCTTTCTCCAGTAATATTCTTACCAACTAACAATGTAGATGAACCTAAATTTATATCTGATACATTTTTATTATCAATTTTTGCATATAATCCCTTATCATCCTCAATGCTTATATTAGGCACTCCAAAAGCAAATGTAGTGCTAATCTTTGATGAGTTCAAAGAACCATTACATATACCTGTGATTGATGGCACTGCAGATAAAGTCACACTTAATCCATCTCCAGATACTGTTTCGATACGATTAAATCTCTCAACAGTCTCTCCATCTGGAGTATATCTTAATATTGTCCCAGTGCTTATACCTGCAAAATTAAAACTTCCATTTGTAGTCGCACCAGCACCAGTTATTGTCAACTTATCTGCATTACTAATATTTGGTGCAATGACACGATTTAAAACAGTATCTGATGTAAAACTAACAGCATATCCAGTTACAGAACTACTGTTTTGGAAAATACCCTTTACATCTTGTATACCAAAAGTTTTAACCGTTTTTATTGATCTAACAAATGAAGTGTCTTCATTTATGATTAGTTGTTCACCTGCCATAAACTGACCTGTGATTTCACTTAAGTAAATACAATCATATCCACCAGAAACTATAGAAACATATCCTGTAGCACCACTACTTACTCCTCTGATAAAAGAAGTAAGGGGAACTTCAGCATTAGTAACAGCTTGATTTAATTCAATTTTTGTAAATACTTGAACATCAAATAAATGCAAATCCCACTCAGTGGTATCACCAGTATATGATGCATCTGATACTGCAAATGAATATACCCTTGCTTCTCCTATTTTATCTCCCTGTTTTTCATTATCTGCGGTGGTTCTTTTATTGTATAGTTCAACGAGTGCAGTTTCATCGTTTATATTAGGAGCAGGAACACCAGAAACGTGGTTTACCTTAAATACAGTGCCCATTTGATATGGCACTAATGAGGAGTCTATAGTTTTTTTATCTCTTGGTTTTTCGACATCAAGTAATGTAGATGATTCAAGAGATACATCATAACCTCTTACATAAGCCTTTCCAGAGGAAACTCTTACACACATTAAATCATCTGAAGGTTCATTACCCAACTCTGTAATCTGTTGAATACCATAAACACCATCTCCAGTGGTTCCATCATTTAAGCATTCTAATACGTCAATATCAAATTTATCTAAAGAGTAATTTCCAGATTCTTCAAAAGTTCTTCTTGCAAAATAATCACGAATGATATTATAATCAGTTTTATCAGCAATGTATTGAATCTCACCATCTCTTAATCTTATTAATTCTACAAAATTTGTATCATCAGTATCAGTTACATCTTTTTTTGAGAGAGAAGTTTTTATTTTTAATCTATCAGCACCTGGTGCAGCAAAATTTGAAAATCCTCTTGCGTTGTCATATAATCCATCATCATCTTTTGCTGTTATTAATTGTTCATCTATTGTTAAACCAACTCTATAAGTTGGAGTGTTATTATATGGATTCAATACTATCTTTTCTGATGGAACTTCAACAAAAGTACCTCTTATGAAGTAAACACCAGCTGAAATAGAAACAGAGCATCCAATGTATGATGCATCATCATCGATTAAAGATATAACAGTTTCACCTGCATTAATGACAGTATTTCCATATGAAAATGTTTCCTCCACTATTAAATTTTCACCATCAAATAAACCTAAAGCTAAATTATCTGAACCAGATTCTAAATATTTTATGAATAAAGTTGGTTGATCTATATCCGCATTATCTTCTGGATATAGAAAATTATCAATAGTTACAATAACACCAGAAACTTCACCTCGCAATCTCAATCCCTTGAGTTCATTTAAATATAATGAAACAGGTACCCCTAAATGATCATTTTTTACTTTAATTGAAAAGTACTCTTCATCATATGCTATATTACCAGGTATAACCATTGAACCATCTTTGAACATATGAGTTCCAAATGATTCAATTTGATTCTGTAAAATTGATTGTAAAGTACTTAATTCTCTTGCTTGAACAGGAAATCCAGGTTTAAATAGTACTTTATAAAACTGATCATCCTTATCAAAATCATCATAGTAAGGACTTATGTTTAAATTTGTTTTTTGTGTCATTTTTTAGAATTCCAAGATGATTTTAATATCCTCTTTTTGTCGAGAATTTCTTGTTATAATTGGTCTATTGTCCAAATAAACAACTTCTCCCGACCCTTTATTTATCTCTGGATTAGCAATACCATTTTCAAAATTTACACCTAAAGAGATAACTTTATTTCCCGATGGATTTGTACTAATACCACTAAAATTTTGATCAACTGATGCTTGAAATCCACTTGTGGGTGCTATAATTGGTTCTGCAGAGGATTCAAATGATAATACTTTTGATTCAGTCGTAATACCTGCATAATCAGTCTGATCTCCTGTTGTCTGATTAAATACTAAAGATCTATCCTGAGAAAACTTAACGACATTAGTATCAGTATCATAAGATACTATGTAACCTTTTGCAGTTCCGTCAGTCACAGTTTGTTCAATTTTTTCACCAATAGTAGGTGTTCCTGTTGGTGAAATAACTTTTATAGCATTAACAGATGAAAACTGATTAGTTGTAAATATAGATGTTGAACCGATAGAGGTTGGATTTTTTATTATAGTTATTTGTGCAAACTTAGTGTCGGTGGGAAAATCTTTGGTGGAATCATCAAATCTTGCAAAAATTAATAATTTATCAGTTCCCAATTCTTTATACAAATCAAATCCATGACCCTTTGAAGGTGGTATAATTGGAATTAATTTTGCTCTTGTTGTTGGATTGTCTAATCTTCCAAGATCAACCATACCATAGGTATATCCTTGACCACCTGATGAAACATTAGTTTTAGTTATTTTACCCTCACTATCAGTATCTATAACAACTTTTGCTCCAGTTCCATCTCCAATAATATCAACTTCAACTCCAGATTGATTTTGAGCATATCCAAATCCTTGTTTATCAATATATACTTTTCTTATTTGATTATTATTTACAGTTGAATCACCATTTTCTCTAACTGACTGTATTTGAGTAGTCGTTGCAGTTGGCCAATCACTAGGAACTGAAATATATTCAGTAGAGTCAAATTTTATTATATCACTTGGAGGAACAGTAAACAAATATTTCCAAATATAACCATCACCACTTTCTCCTGCCCGTGTTGGTTCTAAATCTGTAAAAAGAGGTTCATCTTGTGAGGAATTTCCAGTTGTATTAATACCACTAGAACCATTATCAATACAAATATAAACATCAAAATTTTGATTCATTACATAGTAACTTGAATCATATAATCTTGAAGAACCTGTAACAGGTGATGGATTCTTTAAACTATAGTCATGACGATACATTTCATATTTTGTTCCTTGAGTCCAGTTTCTTCTTGACACTAATCTTCTTACATTATCTGATGTAACTTTCTTACCAAAAGTCATTGTGTCACCAACGTGATTGGTATAATTTAAATTATCTATCGGGTTTGGTGTTTCTGTATTCCAGTCTGAACTTCTTCCAAAACCCACCACGGGAGAGGTTGCATTAGCGAGTCCAACCACAACATAATATGAATTCGCAGAATTTTCTACCGTTTCTACAAAATTATTTGCATTTAGAATTCTAAATTGATCAGTTACAATAGCAGCCATATTATCAGCTTTTTCCTATATTTATACTAGCCAAGATCTTTTCTTAAAGCACCACTGTCTCTAAGTCCAAAATCTCTTCTCTGGATAGTTGGATAACTTGAAATACCAGAGTAATGTGTTTTACCTGTAACCCCTATGGATATAGGATTCGCAGACCTGTTAAAGTTTGTTAATCGACCCCATGAGAATCCACCGATTGCAGTTCCAAGACCAACAGAAGTATCTATACCAGTAGTATTTACTCCAGTCATAATATTACATGTTATAATACCAACTCCTGCATTAAATTCATCTACAAAATAGATGTTATCAACGCAAGTCGTTCCTGTAGAAACAACTGCACCATCACCATAAACAGAAGTTACACCATGTCCAACTTGAGTATCAAAGATATAGATTGGGTATCCAACCTTTAAATCAGTTAAGGTTGCACCTGGATTTCCAGAACCTGCTCCTAAATCTGCATTTAATTTAAATTCAAGTGCAAGAGGGTTTCCACCAACTCCATCAGTTACTGCTATACCAATAATATCACCATCAAATCCTTCAATTGTGGTTATTAAATCAACATCTTCTTTATTTAAAGATGGTGAAGGAGCAAGAACTTGAGGTGGTTTTGTTTGAGTATATCCAAAACCAGGATTAGTGATCGTAACTGTATTTAGACGACCACCAGATATTGAAACTGTAGCACTTGCTGTTGCCAATCCAACAGGTGGTGTGGTAGATGTAGTAATAGCATAATAATTATTTGTTGCAGGTGCTGCGATTGAAACAGTGACTGCAGATCCAACGTAACCATTACCAGAATTTGTAATATCTAATGATTGGATTGTACCAGCAGCAGATACAATTGCTGTTAAACCAGCAGCAACTAAATCAGTTGATTCAATAATTAATCCACCAACTGCACCAACATTTATTGAACCAAAATCTTCCTCGTAGTTAAAGAATGATGCATTATCAAGATATAATATAGTGTCTCCAATACCAACATCGGATATAACTTTAGCAGTTGGATAAACTAATGGTTCAATTGAATCTCTTGTTTTAAATACCAATTCACCATTTATTTTCTTATCAATTTTTTGCTTAGACCAATTAAATGGTTTAAAGTTTCTTTCGTCAATACCAATACCATTATATAAATTTGTTTCAACTTCGTCTGAAGCATTAATACTATAAATTACTCTTGATTCTTGCGTTGTTGTAATTCCTGAATTTTTTATTACCTGAACAGAATCACCAACTTTAATCGTGGGTGATACAGATGAACCTGCTGAAACTTGTACAGCATCTACTCCTTCTGTTCCTTTATAGAAGAATATATCTATTACATCTGATGCATCTGGTGGTTGTGCAAATGTAAATGATGTACCACCATCAAATGTATATGCTTCACCAGGATTTTGAACTACTCCATTAATGAATATTAAAAGTAATGCATCAAGATTAATTAATGCAGATTCAGGATTATTTTCATCTATCTCAAAACTAAGTAAATTGGAGTTATATATTATTGGGAATCTAGTTCTTGAACCATCTTGAAGATCTTTAATTGAATCTATAAAGTCAAACTGTCCAAAATTCCATGAGGAATATTGATCATTAAATGTTTCTAAAACAGTAAGATTAAAATCTGTCATGGTTGTAACACCAATAGCTGTTACTAATCCAACAGGTTTGAATACATCACCTACTTTAAAATTATATCCATTATTTTCTAATACAAAGTTAGTAACTGTAAATAAAGTTGAACCAATTCCAACTGTAGTGTTAGCAGCACCAACATCTATTGTTATGAGTGCGTCATTTCCAGTATCTGTGGTATTTCCAATACCTCTCCTAGAAACTCCAGTAACAGATAAATTAGAGTATGATGGTGATGAAACTTGAATTTGAGGTTTAACATAACCTGTTCCATTATTGTTAATTGTGAATGATAAAACTCCACCATCTCCTGCTACAGCAGAAATATCAGCACTTGATCCATTGCCACTTAGATCAGTAACAGCAACTGATACAGGATTTCTATAACCAGAACCAAAAGTTAAATCATGAAGATATTCAAAAGCAGTTCCAGATCCAACATATGCATGACTTTGATTACTTGCACCTATACTTACACTGAATGTAGTTGCAGACAATATACCAGTTATTCCAAATGATCTATCGTTTGAAATTGTTAGAGCAGGGTTAAATGTTAATCCATCTAATCTTACAAATTCGTTTATATTACCAAAATCATGATTACTTAAAGTTGTAACCTGTAGTTCACCAGTAATATTATTATATGATGCAGTGCTTATACCATATGAACTTCCTGTGGTTGCAACTCCTACCACACCTGCAATAGTACTTCCTCCTGCACCAACATTTGGTACAACTTTTGCTCCAACTAATGGTGCAACTCCAAGTCCACCTGTTGAACCTAATGATACAATTACACCACCTCTTGGTAGTTGGTTTTGATTTACATCACTATCACTTACAATCAAACTACCATTTGAAGAAGTAATTCCTGTGAATATCACATTTGTTGCTGTTCCACCTACTTCACTGAAGTTATAATTATTACCTAAATTATTAAATGTTGTTGGAGTTTGGAATATACCATTTAAAAGTAAAATACTACTACCAGTATTGACTCCTACAGTATCTGCTCCTTCAACTTTGACCCTATATGATTGATCAATTCCGTTGAAACTATCAGATATATCATCAAATATAATATTTTTTGTATAATCTTTTCTTAAGAAAACTCTACCATTAAATGTTGATCTTATAGGATCTAGATTTGATGGAGTTCTACCACTTTGATTTGTTCCTCTAGGTGCCTCCGTAAAATGAACTCTACTGTCAACAATATTATAACTTCCAGAATATAATCTTGTTACGTCACTTGCACTATGATTAGTCGCAGCAGATCCAATATATCCTCGATTTACTTCAATTATATTAACATTGCCTGTTTCTGTTATAGGTCCTACAGATGTTGTTCCTAAACCAACATTTGTAATTTCCATATATTCTTCATTAATTTTTATTGTATCTCCTGTTGTTATTGAAGAAATACCTGCAACACTGAATAAAGTTTGACTGTCTGTAATATTAAACTCTAAAGTAGTTGATATTGGAGTAAACGCAATAGGTGATTGTATAACTCCATCAATAGATATGAGTGCTTTTTCATTCTTTTTAGACATCTCAAATTCATGATAATTACCTGCACCAGCACTTGTAAATATTAATGATATACCAGCTAATGCGTCAGCACGAGTTTTTGCAACTTGGAATATGTCTTTATTCTTTGGTTTTTTAATTGCAAACAACTCAGTTCCTGATGCTAAAGTTCCACCTGCAGTTGCAATACCTGTAACTGTTGCACCAGTAAATGTAGAACCAGGTGAGTATATTATTTTTTCACCACTTTCAAAGAAATGATCAATAATAGTAAATTCTCCAGTTCCTAAATTTAAAGTTGTTGCTGGATTAAATTTTTTCTCAAATATTGGTATAGTATTGCTTTGTAATACAAAGTTTGTCTTATTAGATCTTGATCCATTAATTGCATCATATTGTGCAAGAGATAATGATTCAGTAACAGTTCCATATTGTAAATCAAGTGGAATATTTAATAAATCAATATCTGTATAGAATGCTTTACTTAAAACTTGAACTTGAACACTATTTGTTCCACCAGTATATTCTGGATCTGGATGAAAATTAAAGTTTAAATCATTTCCAACTAATGAAGATGAGAAAGTACCTATACCAGATGTACTTCCAATTGATAAGAATGGATATTGAGTAGTATGAGTATCAGTTTCATTATGTGCTACTAATACTTGGTGTAATGCACTTGTTGAACCACTTGAAACCCTAACTATACTCTTAAAACTTGAAATCTCTTCATGTAAAAATGTTGATATAGTTGTAGCAGCAGATACATTTACATAATTTGATTCAAATCTAACAGTTTTTTCAGTTCCATCTATCTGACCTGTAGATTTAAATCTATATGTGCTTATTCCAGCAGCAGTTGTGCCAATACCAATAATAGATGATCTAACAAATACTTCATTTGCCTCATCATTTTCAAAACTTAATGAAAATACTCCTGTTGATATTCCTGATGTAAAACTACCTATAAAATTAGATATAGCAGAATCCTCTGAATCGGTGAAAAATTCAGATAAGAATGTATTTGTACCATCATGAGTTGCATATAATTCGACAAAATTTGTTTCAGTTGTTGTAGGATCTTTTACTTCTGCAGATACGAAAAATGCGTCTATATTTCCAGTGTTTCCAGAAATTATTTCTGAAGTAGATGCGGTAGATACTATTTTGTTACTACCTACTAAATTAACAAATCCAATTGTTTGTGTTCCAATTCCAGATAGATCAGTGTTGAATGTATTTTGGAATATTTTAATATCATAATCGTTGTTATCAGCATCATCAGGTGTAAATATCAAACTTATCAAACCTGCAGAATCCATTTGAAACTCAATATCACCTAAATCTGAGGCAGTATTATGAACAGATGTTTTTTCTGCTGTGAATACGTCATTTTCATCTTTAAATAAAACAATATCAGATAATTGAATATTTTTATTAAATGGATTTCTTACTTGAATTAAATATTTTGCGTAATTTGTGTTTATTGGTATATCCAAAAACTTACTTAAAGTAGTTGATGTATTAGAGAATAAAGGACTAATATCATCTATCTCTAATACACGATTTGATCTACATTCAATATAAGGTGATAGTTTTGTATTTTTTAATTTTAAGAATTTTGATTTATTATTAACAGTGTCAATATCTAAAGCAAAATCAAAGTTATTAATTGTATCAACACGTTTTTGATCAATAATATCAAGTGCTACTGTGTCAAGGAAGGTTGATGTTGTAATACCTGCACTGGTTGAAGATTGAATACCAACATCAGCAAAATTCTTTAGACCACTTGTATGTAAAAGTCTATTCACAGGATTTATTAAATCTTCAAATGTTATTGAACTTTTGACAGTATATGATAAATTTTGATAATAATTATTATCTGGTAGCACTTGATAATCTTGATTTAGTTTTCCTATATCATTTCTCCATCCTTGATTTTCTTTTAAAGAATAATCAACTTTAAATTGTCCTGTATTCTCAGATATTTCATTTATGGTAGCTATATTACCACTATTTGCTCCTCTTATTCTTTGACCTGCAGTTAAATCAAACGCACCAGGTTGATCTTCAACAATTTTTATAAATTCGTCAGTAGATTCTGATATTGATAATTCAACTGGAGTAAATGAATCTCCAATAAATGCAGATATTTTTTCACCAACTACAAAATTAAATATTTTTTGCGTAACTGAAAAGACTGGATAATCATCTTTACTAATAATTTGTGCAAATGAATTTTGATTTGTTTTTGCAATACCAGCATTACTCGTAAATGTTGATAAATCAAATTCAACAGTCGCTGGATTATTATTCACCATCGAAGTGACTTTAAAGAATTTAAATCCGTTATCCTCAGAATTAAAACCATCACCTGTTGTTAAACTTGAATGTGTATATTGTTGTATGCCTTCAACAAATATTTCTTCACCAACAGAGAACGGTGCAGTACTAAAACCTAATATAGGTGTGACTAAAGTACAAGTTACGATGCCTGTAGATGAATTAAATTCAACTGTTTTAATTGCTGCTCCATTACTATTATTAAGTGCAAATATTTCATGAGTAACTGATTGTAAACCTCTTGGTGGAACAGTAATTGATGCATCTACTATTGCACTTCCATTTATTGTTGCTTCAACTGATCCTGATGTATCTTGTAATCCAGTATCTGGATTCACAATTACTAAATCAGGTTCAGATGTGTAATTTTTTCCACCAGAAACAACTTCAACATTTGTTATTGTATTTGAATCTATTATTGACATAATAGGTGATACAAAAGCTTCTGGTTTGAGTGTATTATCCGAAGAATACTCAAAACCTGGATTTAATATCCTAACACTATTAACACGATTTATAGACTCAGAATCTGGCAGTAAACTAGCATTTACACCTTGAGTCGATGCAATACTTACAAAAGATGGTAAACTTTTATATCCAATTCCACCATAATTTATTTTAACTTTATCAATAGATCCTGATGCATTTAAGGACTTTGTAGTATAATTTAAAATATTTGTTTCACTTGATGTATATGATAATTGTTCAGGAACACTTTTTAATGATATTGAATATGATGTTGAACCAGATGAAACATTAAAAATTTGATATTCATCACTATAAACACTATCAACATATTGTATACTTGAAGCATTTGGAACATCAATAAAATCTGATGTGCTTATAAAACCACTTTTTGAAACATTATAAAACAACTTATTTGGATTATCTTCATTAAAGTTTAAAGTTATTGTTGCATCATCAATTTTGTTAATACTTGTTATTCCAATACCAACTGTTCCTATTCCACTCACTTGGAATGTATTAGTTGTTCCTGTAGATACAAATTCATTCTTAAACTGATCATCATGAAATATTTTAAATTCAAATCCCTCTAAGGAAGAATGTCCTACACCAAATACTAAATTATTATTTCTAACAACATTAATTTGAGGATTAACTAGAGAAAATTCATGATTACTACCAACTGAAGAAAATTCTAAAATTCTTATAGGTTGTAATAAATCATTAGGTGCTTCAGTTAATTTGAAGTTATTATCATCAACTTTAAATACAAAATAAGACTGTCCATTATTTAAACCTTCTATTACATCGTTTGATGAATAATTTATCTTATCAAAAGTTTTAAAACCATGATTAATAATATTAATATTATTTGTTGTTGAATTTATACCACTAGACGAACATGTTATAGGATTTATTAATACTCTAGAATTTAAAGCATCATATCTGACATCTATAAATGAACTAGTTCCAATACCAACTGATTTTTGAGGAATTAAATTTAAGTTTATTAAATCATTATCATCTAAATTATGAGAGGTTGATACTGATACTGTAGTGTGTATTCTTTGAAGAGTTCCTGTAACTTGGTCAAAATTACTTTCAATTGAATATTCAAAACTACTTGTTCCAACTTTAGTATCACCAACAAAAGATAATCCATTTGTATTTGTAGTTAATCCTACTTGAGTTACAATACCAATAAAATTATCAGATTTTTTAATAACAAATATATCTTGTGAATTAGATCCAGACTCTGGAATGTTAAACGTTGTAACACCATCATCATCAGAGACTGTTAAAGCGTACCCTGCACTTGGTTTAGTCAATGTTACTTTTTGATTTGTTTCAAATGGGTGATTTAATAATCTTAAACTTTGTAAAGGTGTAGATACAACTTTTACAATATCTCCAAGAGTTGAAGTTGATGTAGAACCTAATCCAACAGCAGTTCCTACTCCTATTGATTCATGTGGATTAAAAAATACCTTATCATTTAAATTAGAATTAAAACTAACATTTTCAGCAGTTTCTAGTAACTCAAAAGTATTTGGTATCAATTCCAAAAGTGTACCAACAGTATGAACACCTGAAGAAACTCCTCTTCTTACTCTTAATATATTATTAGAACCAAATTTATTAAGAACTAGTAATTTTTCAGTACCTATTCCAATACTACTACCCACTGAAATTTGATCTGGAATTTTTGAAAGGTATATATCAGTTACAATACCAGTTGTTGTAGAATTTGGAATTTCTTGATATACAATGCTTCTAGCTGTTTCAATTCCTAAAATTTGAGATCCATTTACATAATCAATAATTGTTGTGTTTATACCAGATATCACAACTCTATCACCATTATTAAGACTAGGTGATGTAGATATAAATGCCGATATATTTCCTTTATTATTTTCAAAAAGCACAACATCATTAAATGTATCAACTGTAGTATCTAAAGAGGTAATATTTTTACCTTTTAAACTATCAACCACTACATTCAATCCACCACCATTTGTATTTGTATTATCAAATATTGCTGAATTTCCTATTCTATAGTTTTCTCCATCATTTACTATTTGTATAGAATCTACAGATCCAAATGAGGTAGAATCAACAACACTAATTTGAGTGGATATCTCATTTGACTCTATTATAAAGTCATTATCAGCAAATTGATCTGAAACTTTATAAGGATAAGTATTTCTTATAAGATTTGAATTTTCAATATCAAAATCTTTTTGTGTTAATTTATAATTATCAATAACTGGATTTGATCTGTAAGTATCACCAATAAAATATGGAAATTTGGGTTGTAATGATATTGAAGTAATGCCGACAAAATACGCATACGTTCCTTTTGGATATTCAGGTGTTCTACCATATCTTCCGTTATGGATGTCTAAGTCACCAACATTAGTAAAAACATAATCATCAATAAAGAATCCTGAACTAAATGTTGATGGTCTATCAATAATATTATTTGTATCAAGTTCATATCCACAATCTAAACGTCTAATGGCAGAGTTTTCATCAGAGGGATCACTATATCCATATGGACCATAAATCGGATTACCATCATATGCCCAACCAATTATAGGTGAGTGTTCTATACCATCATCACCAAATGCATCATTTCCAATTTGTGTAGAATAACCAACTAAGGTATATTTTAATTTTTCTTGTGATTCAACTAATGCTTCACTTCCATATCTGTCAAAAGAGTTAGTGAATAAACTTCTTATTGATGTATCTACTTTTAATTCAGTTCCTGGTGGTTTAACTAAAATAGATGTTGTATTTTCTTCATATTGTAATCCACCTTCTAATATGATAACATTTACAATCTTCCCATTTTCAACAACTGCTCTTAATTTAGCACCTATACCAGTGCCAATACCAACAACTTCTAAATCTGGTACAGTTTGATAATCTTGTCCTTTAGATTGAATTTCTACATAACTTATCTTACCATTTGAAATTATAGGTTTAAGTTCTGCATCTTTACCAAACTTTTTAGTAATACTTACGGGTTTCTCTAAATTTAAAATATCAGAACCATACCCACTTCCACTTTCATATAGATATAAGTCTTCAATTGAACCTCTGACAACAGGAGTTGCTGTTATAATACCAACATCTGTATTTGCTAATTCATATTTTAGATTTAATTTTATATCTGGATATTTGAAAACTTGGAAACCAGTTCCTTGATCTGAAAATTTTACATTATTCAATCTATTAAAGTTTTCAAAAGATGTTCCACCTAATCCTGCATTTGCCAATTGGAATGAGTTATCATCAATATAGAAAACTTTATAATAAGTTGATGTAGTACTAATCCCAGTATAAGTAGATAATCCTGTTATTGATTGAGGTTGAGTTGAACCTAAACCAACATTTGTAGAATAAACAATATTATCACCATTATTAAATCCATGATTAATAAAATTAATTGTATGATTATTTGTATTAATTCCTATTGGTTTTACAAATAACTGTCTATTTTGATAATTATTACCACCATCTAGTACTTTAATATCTTTAAGTGTGTTTTCCTCTTTAAATAATTTAAATTTATGAACTCCACCTTTATTAAAAGTAGTAAAACCAACAGTATTAATTCCAGTATTATAGTCATTAATATTTTGGAATAACTTAATAGTATTTGCATTAACAACTAAAGGATAATATGTTGCACTATCTACTAAAGTTGTTGTTCCAAGTCCAACAACTGATATTCCATCATTTCCAACTGTACCCACACCTAAAGGATTATTTCCATTTTTATCATAAATTAATGGTAATCCACTCGATATATGATGATCAGATAAAAAGGTTAAAGTTTCATTAACATTATCAATACCACCTGACTGTGAAATTAATCTTCCATCAAAAGATATTTCTCTTTTTCTTTTTGATAATATTGGTTCAAATACTGCACCAGATCCATTTCCTCCTTCAACAGTTACTGATAAAACTTTTTGTATATCAAAATCTTGTGGATCTATCTGAATATCTGTTACTTCTCCAGTAACAACAGGTTGGACTAATGCTCTTGTGCCTCCAGTTGATGACAAAGATACTTCTAAAGTTGGAGGAACTAATACATCATAATTAGCACCACCATTTAATACTTTTACATCCTCTAATGGTCCAAAATATATTTTATCTTTAGATTTATAATTTAGTATTTCAACACCATTGATAAGAAGTCCTGTGGTTCCTGGCAGAGTTTTTTCATCACTAGAACTTATAATATTTGGTTCTAAGGGAAATTCCCTTAAAATTTTCTGAGCACCTATCTTTTGATTTACAGTGCCAACTAATGAAAAAGTATGTGTTCCTGTGTTTGAAGGTAAAGACTCGAATTCTTCAAAATCTGCTATTGGGATAAATGATCTAGATTTATATAAACGAATTTGATTTTTAGAACTTAAAACTTCTACAAAATATGGTCCTTCAACCAAACCTGGAATTATAGTGCCTTGAGCAGTATATATTATTTCATCACCAGTTATAAAATTTACATTTGATGAAAAAGATATTACACTATATTTTAATGTATTAGGATTATATCCTTGTAAATCAATATTTCCAGTTGCATTTGGTAGAATCGATTGAGGTATAGATGCAGTAATTGTATAGGATGGTAAGGAATTAGACGCAACATACATATTCTCATTAGAATCATTATATACATTGGTTGTATCTGCTGTTAGGACATTATTACCAAATTCAACATCAACCGTAGAACTACTTGCTGTTTTAATAGATCTTCTAATATCATAATCTCTATTTGGGTCAACAGTGAATGATCCACCACTTACACTACTTAAAGGATCTAAGTCAATAGTCCTTGTAGACGAACTAACACTCTTAACAACTCCTGTTCCTGCTATATTTTCTTCATTTCTAAAAAGTATTTGAACTGCATCACCAACTTTAATACTTGATTTGTCAATATCTCTTGTAAATAATACAAAATTATTTCCACTTATACTACTAACTTGAAATCTTGAAGATGTGTTATAAATCCACGAATTTGCAAATATTTGTTTTCTAGATTTATTTAAAAGTGGATCAATTATCTTTTCACCAACATTTTTAACTGTTATTTTTTCACCTTCAGTTAATAATCTTATATCAGATGTTGGTTCAAACTCTGACAATACACCAGTTAATCTTAACTCTACTTTTTTAGTTAAATCAGCATCTTCGTATCCATAATAAAATATATCAGATCTAATATCATCTGTTGTTGATATTGGTGACACAATATTTTCACAATCAAAAAATTGATTTAAAGATTTACTACCATAGTAAATATTTGTGTTTATTCCTGATATTACAAATCCTGTCGCTGCAAAACCAACTGTGGAATCTACTGTTATAACACTTGAACCTATAGAAACATCAGTTATTGATTTTGTAATTCCTGGTATTGTGAAAGTTCCTTCTATAAGATCCCTATCATTAAAACCTACGAATAAACCTAATTTATAATATGTTTTTCCTTTCCTAGTAAAAGGTTGTATTTCTGATACAGATGCTGCAATTGGAGCTCTTGTATTAATATCAGTAGATTTTATAATTGTTTGTCCAAGAAGTTTTGTAGGATCACCTACTATAGCTTCTGCAAGAACTATCTCTCTTCTAATATACTCTGCTGATGATGGTTTTATAAGATATTCTTCTAAATCAATTACTTTAGGTGTTTCATTATATAAAACATTGAATAAAATTCTAAACGATTCTTCAGTTCCTTTTGATTGGTATAATGATTTTGAATTTTTTATAAAATTACTTACATCTAAATTATTAACAAAATCAACATTTTCTAATCCTGGTGTTAATGTTGTTTTTGTCTTTTTATAAAATTCTTTTAAAAATAATGCACTAAGATTTATGACTGTTGCATCTGTTTCATGATTTGTAGCAGTAGAGTCGGTAAATATAAGTTCATTAGGTTGATTTGTTGCATGATGTGTTGTAATACCACTAAACCCCCTGACACAACCAGTAAATGTATTGGTGGTTAATCCTGTATATGTAATTATTTCTTCATTAATTTTAAATAAACCATATTCTTTAGGAAAACCCTTGGTACTACTTACATTTACTGTGGTTGCAACTGTTGCAATACCACTTGTTAGTGTTGTTTCACCTACTATAACTTCTGGTGTTAAATTATCTAATTTTATGTACTGATCTAAATTATCAGTCAGGTCAATCGGACCTCCTTGATATTCTTGGGAGATATAATACTGTTTTAAAAAATCTACTGCTTTTGGACTTTCAGATAGTAGAAATTCAGGAATTTGATTTTCAATTATCTGTTGGACTTTGACTCTCTTATCAATTCCAGTTGTTATCATATTATCCTCTTGTCAATGCTCCGTTTGAATAACTTGAAGTAACTTTATATCCAACACCAGATATCTGTTCACCAGACGTAATAGTGTCTTTAACCATATTTATGGAACTATCACCAACTGCAAATGTAAGATATAAGTCCTTTAAACTTAAAATATCATTTGACTCTGGAAATGCTTGAATTTCAATAATATTATTTGATTTTTCAGTTGATGTTATATTGATTGTATTTAAAATTATTTCACCATGTACATAATCTACAATTCCAGCAGATGCCACTACAAGTTGATCTCCATCACCCTTAACTATAGCTATAATTCCCTTTCCACTTCCATCTAAACTACCATTTATATTTTTATTTGGTATATCTGTAAAATATACAGTATCATTTTGATTTTGAATTGTAAATCCAGTGCTCTTAATATTTCTTCCTATAGGATTTATGTAAAATCTATTACCATAACATAATTCATATTGTGCGAATTGATTTGTAAGTGCTTTAAGATTCCTTCTTATAATAACACGACTTATATTTGATGATATTGCACTATCAATATTATCAATTACATTTAATACTTTACTATATTTAAATCTACCACCAAATTTATTAAGTTCAGTGGATTGACCATAAGTTGTCAATCCATTTATAATTTTAGTTTTTAAATTAGATACTGTGGATACCTTAGAAGGATCATAGTACACATATGAATCAAGCTCAACGTATAATAATTTAAGATCTAAGATTTTCTGGTTGATACCTGTTAATGAGTAACTTTTTAACTTTGATAAAATTTGTGTTTTATCAAAGTCCGATACAAATTCACCATTTTTTGGTTTGATTGTGATTGAAACTGTTCCAAATTCAGGTGGATCAAGTTCTTCACCACCAACAACAGATACTGACTCAGTATTTGGATAGATTGTTTGGATTATTGACTCATAATCCCTTGCTGTAACTGCTCTGTACTGTGATGAATAGAGTCTAGGTGCAAAATACTTAATTGAGTCAATTGACTCAATGTTGCCTCCATTAGATGCCGATGAGACAGTTGTAATAGTGGGTGTGGATGATGGTAATTGAATTTGATTTGAAGATGATACAACACTACCTGCATAACTAAAAGATGCTGGACCGTTACCTTCTACACCATCTGTGACAATATAGGAAACAGTAATTACTGCATCGTTATCTATTTTTTTACCAAAAACTCCATCACCAAAAAGTAATTCATATCTTTCATCAGTTACTTCTTGTAGTAAGTATACTTCAGAAGTATCAGTTATGTTTAATATATTATCAACTTTACGATATTCTCTTTCAGTAGTATCAGAAATACCACTTACCTTAACAACTATGGTTGAAGTATCAATAAATGAGTTTTCAAGAATAAATCTTTGATCAAGTGACCCATCAACAGTAAAGGTTTTTGTTAAGTAAGTTCCTTGATATACAATTATATTATTAAATGAGGATGTACTTGAAATTATATTACCTGCACTATCAGTTAACTGATTTGTAACTGAAGTTATTGATTCTGGAATTGAAAAAACATAAGAAGTATCATTACTTGTGCCTACACAAACTAATCCTGCTTGTAAAGTTAGTGTTGGTGTATTTCCACTTGTAGTAATGTCAAAAGATATTGTAGCTTGAGCAGCAGTTCTTGATCTTGGTACGTATCCAACGTTTCGAGCAAGTGAAACAACGTTTTCACGTACTGTAGCAGAGTCTAAAAACGACTCATTTACAATCATGTTAGAGTTAAATGCTGTAATATACGTATTATATGCTAAAGTATCAATTAAAACGGAAAAATTTGACCCCTCAAAGTCAAAATCAGTAAAATCTGAGTTTGCACGGAGATAATCTTTAATTGATGTCTTGATTTGATCAAAATCTAGGTTCGTAAACTTAGTAAAAGGCATTTATCTTGTTGCTTCGAGCATGAATGTGAATTCTTGTGTAGGAATTTCCTGTCCAACAATATCAAAAAATACCGTAACCTCAAATTCATTCAAATCTGGTCTTGGTCTTACTTCAACTACTACATTATCTATTCTAGGTTCAAAATTTTCAAGTGTAATTTCAATTTGGTTCTGTATAACAGACGCAGTACCAAAATCTACGAAGTCAAATAGGCTATCACGCACCTCTGAACCCAATGATGAGTTAAAAAATCTCTCAGTTGGGATGGTTTGCACTAAATTTCTTACAGATTTCTTAATTGCGTTCTCATTTTTGAGAATTGTAAGATCTTTTGTGACAGGATGAGGGGTAAAAGACAAACTAATGTCTTTAAATCCTCTTGATATGCGTTTTATTGCCATGTAAACAGTTGTTTCCTGTTTTATTTATGACACTTTTTACAGAATGTTATTATTTATCCCAATTCGGGTTCAAAAGGCTTTCGATCTGATGTTTTTTGCCTTTCTTTTGCTGTTTTCCAGAAATAATTCTCTTCAGAACCCAATCCATCACGATCATGACCGTTTTCTACCTGATAATAAACGGTTGAAACCTTAAAATCTGGTGATTTTGGTGTTTCGGGTGTAATACTGTTATCATAGATACGCATTCTGTTGTTTGGATAGAGACAAAACTGTCCATTGTCCAATTCTAAGAGGTTATGAGACTTATGTTCGGCAGGTTGTTCACTTGTAGAGTAGTCAATTGAGTCTACATCTTGGTGATAATTGTCTAAAGTACAAATATATGTGCCAGTTTGGTTGCCATAGTCTCTTGTATAAACCTCATAGTGCATTGAACCGATAAATTGCTTCTGAACTGCAACGACTCCATAGTCCATACAGTTCCAAAACTGCAAATTGTGCAGTGTCATGTCAGGAGTTGGTGTTTCTGGGTCGGATGTAAACGCAGAAATCGGTAATTTATCGAACATTGCAGCATATTCGGGTAAATATGTCTCAAAATAAAACGCACGACCAGGTATACTCTTCGCAGATACCCATACTCCTTTTACAAATTCACCATGACCACTCTTATGATCAGTCAAATACTCTTTTCTTACCCATACTTCATAAGAAGGTAGGTTCGCAATCAAACAAGCCATCTATTTTCCTTGTCCTTTATATCTTTTACGAGCCGAGTTACGGGATGTTGCCGAGTATTTCGAGTGTTTTCCCTTTCCTTGACGAGTTTTTTTCGGGTGGGTTTCAATTGTGTTACCCATGCTAAACGTTTTTGCCATTAATTTTCCTTAATTTCAGTTCTAAGTTCGAGCGGATGCGGTGTACCTTCAGCATAAAACTTATCTGCCAGTTCCTCCATCTTCGTAAAGTATTCCTCCTCTGTCAGATTCTCAAAAAGAACCTCACCTTTATGAGTAATCTTATATAACTCTGGTTTTTTCATGTCCTACACGAATACGAGGGTCACACATAATACGGAAACCTGCCTCTTTTGCGTCTAAACAGAATGAGACATCTTCTCCACACATGTCTTGAACAGCACCAGATTCAAATATCTGCATCTTCGGAGCAAACCAAGGATACTTAATCTGATCATCTTCAAAGACACCGTGCTTAATCAGTAACCATCCGAAACCTGCATAGTCAACTGTGAATGGTTTTGATCTCTTTGCAATTGAATCAAGTGTTTCATGGTTCATCACTCCACCATTACCTTTGAAGTCATCCTCATCTAACCAGTGAGCGACTGAAGTTGTCTTACCATCTTCTGTGCAATACCAACCTGATGCAATCTTTTCGTCCATTAAAACAAGTTGATAGAACTTTTCAACATTAAAAACGATATCTGAGTCAATCCATAACTGATAATCATACTTAAGTTTACCATCCCAAGGTAATTGATCAGGACCTCGAAGAACATTTGCACCAAGACATTTACAACGGGCAAAATTGACCATTGATGAATAATCTTGTGATATTTGTATACTTGCCTTTGCTTGAACTAAGTCAAAGCATAGTGTCACAAAGTTCTTTAGAAATGTATATGATACTCCTCGACCTGGTAGACAGAACACAACTGTCTTACCTGCTATCATTTGTTTTGCTTTATCGTAGTCCCACTCTGGTGCTTTTGCTTCTTTCTTTGCTTTTGCTGCAGCTGATTTAACAGTAAATCCTTTTGCCATACTAATGTTCAATTATAATTATATAATACACTATTATCTATACATTGTCAATAAGAGTGTTCTGTATTGTTATCCGAATGTTCATCATTGACTTCAACATAAAATAAATCATCTTTATGATAGGAAGAGTAGATTCTATCCCAGACAATATCAAATATTTCTTTCTCTAAGTTTTTAAACAATACCTTATCTTCAAGGTATATGTGATAACTCTTATTCATCGGGATGTTTACAAAAACTTGGTTCTTCATCATACTTTCTTTCATAGTCATATCCATCCAATACAACTACTGGTGCAACTACCGAATGAAACTCTCGAAAGTACTCCATTCGATCCTCTGCAAACTTAAGTGGTTCTTTACTCATCTGATTCTGTGATGATTACTTCTTCTGTATCGATGTTGAATTTTATTTTAGTTCCCTCATACCAGTTCATCTCATTCATGATCCATTCTGGTATGATCGTATAATATTCACCCGTAACCATATCGGTCTCTATTGAAGTCAAAATTTCGTCGGGATTTTTTTTCATGTAGGTGGATTTCATTTTCCTTTTTCAGTTTATCTATACCTGGAGAAATTTTTGTATATAAAATGCAACATTTATCACGCTTCCGTAACACTTTGTAGGTTAGGTTCCCTTTGCGTTTTTATATACGGGGGGCGGCAACCCCCCAACTGCTGTAGTCACGAACGAATGATATTAAAATTATAATATGAAAAGGTCTCTCTGTCAACTAACTTATATGTTCCGTGACGACCTGCCATGACGTACCCCTCTCCGTTGACTAACTCCTTACCAAGAAAGCAATCGCATTTAAAATTGTCTCTCATCAGTTCCATGAACTCAGTCTTTATACTCTCCACAAGTAACCACAACCGCACCAACTGATAATTAGCAAACTCCTCCGCAACCACTTCGTCACCATCACGAATGTATGCGTTTAAATCCTGCTTCAACTGCTTTGCTTCCTTCGGTGTTGCAAAGTCCACAAGTGTTGCCATCTGACGGGCAAAACCGATCATAAGGTCAATGTCTATGGTTGCACCTTTATCAGTAATCCACGCATCAGGTTGAATGAAGTCAGCACCACGACCACTTAACAAAACGAATGTAAGAGGTTTTGCGTTCATGTCCTTGAGTGTGCTTCCAGTATAATAAGTATGCGGAGCAACAACAACTCCTCCGTCCATTACTCTGTCAAAGGTATAACTAATTGCATTGGGTTTGTAATCTCTGTAACCACCGAACCCGATAAAGTCACCTTGAAACACTGAGAACGGAACTTCTTCAGTACGTGGCAAACAATTAAGGCATCTGATTAAGATTGATTGCAATTCTACGTTTTTGTGATTGTTGCATATGTCCTCTACAGTATAATTAATCTTCGGGGTCTTCTTATTAAATACGGACTTCGTGCCTACAAAAAACTTTCCATTCTCTGGGTTAGTTCCCCATACTATAGCGGGTGATCCGTCTATCTTCACGGAATAAGAGTTATGCATTCTGTTTGAGAATGCATCCAGTACAGATAAGTCACCTGTAAGAATTGTGTCCTCTGGGTGTTCAATGTGTAAGTTTTTCATATTAAGCACCTTGGTAAACTGCTGTTGCGTAGTTGCTGCACGGATGCGGATTGCTTGGAGTGCAACCGAATGAAGCAAAAAATGTGTCTAACTGCTCAAGGTTTAGGTCTGGGTCGTCAAAGTCAACTTGTGATATGTGGTCTACTCCCCACTCTGCAACCTCAATTACGAATGTCTCAAAGTCTTCGCAGACATAAGCAACATTCTCAAAACTGTCATTCTTTTTGATTCCGTTGATGATTCTTTCTGTTTTTGTCATGGTGTTTTGTGGTGTATGTACTTATTATAAAGGATAGAGGGGTATGTTGTATACCCCTTGTGACAGTTTATAAATCGTCCATCATCTCCTGCATTTCGTCAAAGTCTGCTTCGTCCCACTTTGCTCCGTCGGGTGTTTTGGTCATTCCCATATCTGTCATGACTTCAATGAACTGCCCGTAAGTTCTAAAGTCTTTTGCTAAGTTGTATAAACCTTCGTCCCCTCCTATCCACAACGCACAGTTCCAAGTTGTCCAGTCTGCCCATCCGTTGTACTCTGTTCTTGGTGTGTCTGTGAGATTGATTGCTGTTTGAAACATTGATGTAACTCCTTTTGGTGTATGTACTTATTATAATGGATATTGGGGACTGTGGTAGTCCCCTTGTGCCACTTTATGAACTGGCCGCCTTACATGTACGATGTAAGTGCGTGAGGTTTATTATTCTCATATGAGAGTGAAGTTAAATAAACTCCCATATAATTCTGAACCTCATCAAAGAGTTTTGCAACATGGTCATCCTCTGTTTTGCCTTCAACGTCCCAAATACCGATTGCATTTTGAACTTTGAACTTGAGATCCTCAATCTCTTTGGCATTTTTGAATTTTGGATCAAATTCAATATTTGTGACAATGAATTTCTTATTCATTAGTTTGCCCTCCATGAGAATGAATTTTCTCCATTGATTTGATCAATCAAGGCATTTGTTTTTTTATCGTTCTCCTTCTCCAAGTCATCGCACATTTTAATCAATGCTCTCAACCCTGCTACTTCCTTCTCAAATTGTTCAGTGGTGTACATGAATAACTCCGTGGTGGTGTATAACTCTATTATAGTTGATTAAGGGCACTTATCCAGTACCCTTAACAATGATTTAATATTCTGAAACAATTCTCAACCAACTCCAAACCTCTGATTTGGTTAACCATCCTCTGACATCCTGCCATTCGTGGTCGTCATAATGAAGTTTGTCTCCCTTTAAAAGTGCAATCTCATAAAGACCTTCTTTACCTCCGTAAGAATGCTCATGACATGCAACGGATAGACCATATCCATTTTCGCAGTAATACCTTACTACTTCGTCATTTGGTCTGATTACTCTTTTTTCTTTGTACATAGTTTTGAAACTTTGTTTGTATACCTTTATTATAAGGGATAATTGGTTAGTGTGTAGTCAGTGTGTGCCACTTAATAAACTGTCATTCTCCTTTTGCAATTTGTTTACAGTTCGTCTATAATCGATTTCGGTTGCGATTGCCATCCCCACTGTATAAAGTGCATAGCAACCGCCGATCAGTATAAAAAGTTCAATTCCTGTCATTTAAAATTCCTCTCTGAATAGTTGATAGTAAAGTTCGTTCATAAGACCAACTTCAAACGATGTGCTTGCGTGTTGGTCGGTTACTCCTTCGTAACATTTTAAAATTTCGTCGTATCCGTCGAATTCATACATCATTGGCATAAATCCTCAAATCTTTTGTTTGCGATTTCGATTTGCTTATCTTCGTCAAGGTAAGGAAAGTTCTCCTGTACCTCGTCAAAAATGTCTAAAAGCATGTCTTCGTGGGTTAGTGTACTCATGATAATTAATAGGTGATTACTTGAAAGTGTGCGTTAATAAAGTCGTCTTCTCTTTTTCTTTTTCTAAGTTCCTGCTGTGCGTCAAACAATCTCTGGTCTTCTTCGGTTGTATTTAAAAGACTTAACTTAGACAATGCTTTTACGATTGCGTTTAGTTCGTCTGTAGATTTGCGAGTCATGTTCATAATAGAATGATGATAAGGATGTAAAGAAAGATTGATGTTGATATATTCATTATAACCTCCTAGACCAAGTTGTCTAGGTAGGTTTGTGCCACTTCTTTGGTTGTCCCACCATCGATCCATTTGTTAATATGTCGTGATGTGGTCACACTCCACCATTTTTCTGTTCTTACATATCCCTCCCCGAATACATAAGCAGCAACTGGTGTGCGGTAGGAAAATAAAATTCTTGCTTCAGAAGTTTCAACCTCTGTCATGTTGCTTGCGATTGGTGTTAGTTGCATTTAATGCTCCTTTGATTACTTTTATAATATAACCCACTTTTGAATAGAGTGGGGAAACTATGTGCCACTTTATGAACTGGCACTATTTCATTACTACATCCACTAAATTGTCGTATGTTTGTACGTCCCAACCTTTCTGCTCTGGGACTTCCATTTCATAACCAAACATAACGAGTTCCTGTAGGTACTCAAGTTGACCATCTGTAAGTTCAATCTTATGCATTTTTGAAAACCTCCGCATAATAATCAATTTGCTGTGTATCTCTTTTGAGTATGCACATCTGGTTAACGTGCATTAAGTGTGAGATGTGATGCTCTGTAAGTTCTGAGAAGTTCTCCCAATCATAAACAGGAATCGCATTATCCACGTCAAGTGACCCATCTTTAAACTCTGGTGCTGAGATAAACAACCCTTGGTCATCAATCCAAAAACCCATTCCAAAAAGTACGGATGAATAAACTAAGTCCTCGTTATAGAGTTCTTTTACAAATTTTGTTTTGGTGGTCATTTTTTAAAATGTTCCTTTACTCTCTTAATATAATCCATATTGCATAAAAAAAGTGCCACTAGTGGACACTTTATAAACTGGCACAAGATCGATTGCAATCCAGCTGGATTTTTTTTATAATAAGGATAAGTCTGGGGTAGGACTTTTCCAAAAACTTTCGTCACCGAAGCAGCGCAATTTTATTTTTATGAGAATATCGTGACCTTCCGTGTCAAGTGGAGGTGTGCCACTTTCTTTTCTGGCACATCGGGTCTTGCCTTACCCCCGATCTTGTGCTAATATATGATTCATAGTGCGCGGTATCATCCGTTACACCATATGTGTGCGCTCATAATCTAGTGCGAGTATGTCAGCATGCATAATGCATATATGCTAACGTCTGAAAGTTGGTGCTTTCTCGTCTTGCATAGTTCTCGTCGAGTTCTGCATATGTGTGCATACTCTCGTCGAGATCATCATGTACTGATATCTCGTAATCCCACATGAACTCGTAGTCGTACTCCATGTCTAGTCGAGATGTGTGTTTGATTATATGATTATTATAGTGCAATCTAGTCGAGATGTCAAGCTTTTATGAGAATCTAGTCGAGATTCCCTGACATTCTAGACGAGATAATTATGAGACTCACAATAGTATATAGGTACTCATGCACAAAATTGTGTGGGTTCTGTAACATTCTGCGTTCCTGATACTTGACAGAGATAAATCCTTATGCTATGCTCGCAAAGGTCACAAGTCTCAGACACCTTTAATATCTTGTTCAATCTACTCTCAATACACCTAGATTACATACAGATTCTACACACACTTACCAAAAGGAATAATTAACAGTTTTATATTTATAATACTATTTAAAACCTTGATTTAATGTAATACTGTATCATATTATACCATATTATTGTCCCTTATGAGTATTCTGTTTGGGTTCTGAGTAATACATATGCTGATTAGATTCTGGTAGGATTGAGTTGTCTTTCTGTCCTTTCCTTCTCTTTACATATCTCAACTCATGCCATTGATTCACATAACACAATAGAAGTATATGAACATACTTATGGGGGTTATTCTTATCATATTGGCACTCTGGTTTCTGTCTCACTGCTGTCTCAATCGTAAGATACTGAGAGGTAACTGGAAAACCTTTCTTCTCCTCCGAGGGTGTTGAAACAAAATATACCCATCCCTTATCAATCAGTCCTCCCCTCTCCCAAATTACATAGTCATTTACCTTTGGTTTGTAAGTCATTATGGGATGGTGGGTTGCTTAGAATGGTTTATTTAGATAAGTTAATTGTCTCTTACTGCCTTGAGTTCTCGGAAATCAATCCCTTCCAGTTGTGTTAAGTTCTTGAGAACCTGATCGCATTGTTCCTTTGTCAGATTAACTGCGGTTTGACTATCGAAATCTGTCCAACCTTCTGTAGTTAATCTCAGTACCTTATAAGTCGGGTTATTTGGTTGCGGTGTTGTCATTGTTTCTGTTTCTTATGTGTAAAAAAATCGTCGCTTTCGCCACTCGTTCTGAGAGTATTATAAGTCATTGAGAGATAAATGTCAATGGGGATTATAATATGTTACTACTACTAATATAATAAAGAGTATAAGTAAGATCGCATAAAAAGAAATAATCATAGAGGGCAACGAGGATAGTGTACTTGTGATGAGTTCGGACTACATCTAAGTTTGTTTGATATGTGAGTGATTAGATTAACTGCTGATCTATCATCAATTTGACCCAACTTCAAATCAACTGCTTCTGGTACTAACTCATTGAGTAACTCTATAAATCGTGGGTCTTCTGTTACATAGTTTGCAACGTCACTCATAAGCGATTCAGTTAAGTTATCAATGGTTTGTCTTGAAAACATAGTAGAGTTGGGTGGTTATACTTAATTATAACAATTTCCATTCGTATTTGTCAACCATACTTCCACAATGTTGACATCCTAACGCACTCCAACTAAAATGATATACTGTGGTTGTCGTATTACATTGTGGGCAAGTGATTTGTTTACCATTTCGGGATGCTCTGGTATGCTTATTCACTTTTTCTGAAACTAAAGCAAGTTCCATGTCATATACTGATTTCATGTGTTTAGGGGGGTTAGTATTGTACCTGAGATAAATTTCAGAGGTGTTGTAGGTCAATCTGAGTGGACTTATTTGGTATCATTTGTTACATTGACCTGTTATTTGATTCTGGTGGACAATCTTTCATCTAATTTGTCTGTAATACCCAATCTTTCCATTTTGTCCTTCATTCTCTCTTCTCTGAAGTCATCTAAGTTATTGATAATTAAACTTATCCTTGCATTTGCTTCTTTGAGTTCAGTATTACTGATAAAGAGTGAACTGTTCAATAACTTCATTGTAATAAGTGAAGTTGGAATTGCAACAACAACTCCTGTTATAAATGCTGTAATCATTTTTTGCCCTCCTGACAATTACATACTTGACGTAGTTTTGCTACTTTGTCCATTAGTTTAGTCAATCTGTCATAAAGTTCGACTTCTGACTCATTTTCAAATCCTGTCTCTAATCGTGTATATTGTAATGCACTATAGATGTCGTGTAATTCTTTTTTGTTAAAATCAATTAGTGTCATAATCTTAGTCCATTAGTTTTTCAAAAAAGGTTTCGATCTCTTTTGGTAGGTCATCCATCATATTAGTATCTCTGAGTAAATCATAGAGTTTAATCAAATGATACTGTTCATCCCATGTAATTTCGTATTTGTTCATGAATCATACTCCTGTCCATCAAAGTCTCCTTCATACTCATCATCATAAATGCGGATTGATAACTCTGCATCTTGATTTAACTTAATCCCTGCTCGATCAAGTGCTTCCCAAATCTTGTTAGAAATGTGATTATGCTCGTCTTCGGGGATATGCTCAAAAAGGTTTAAGTAGTTTTCCATGTCCTTTGTGGTGTATGTTCTTATTATAATGGATATTGAGAGTAAATCTACAATGTGTGTGACACTAATATAAGTGTCCTACCATTCTCCTACTGGTTGTTGACTTTGTGCTTTTTCGACCTTATCATAGTATTTGTCAACTGAACCCTCTAACTTACTGAAAATGGTTTGTACTTCCTCTGGTATCTCTCCATCAAGTAAGTGACCATACTTTTCCTCTAAGTTGAAAAGGACTACACTTATCTCTCCCTCTGTAAGTGTGACTTTGTGTTCTGTGTTAAGTGCCATTATGCTGCTAACTCCAAAATAGTGTGAACATCAAACAAGTCTTCCCAATCTTCTAAGATTTCTGAATCTTGAAATTGAACTGACCTATCAACAATATCCTCTACTCTCTCATCAACAAAATGAAAGAGTGTGTCGAACTGGTCATCTGTGAGTTTAATAGTTTTCATTAGTCAATACCTAATAGTTTGTCTTGAACTGACTCTACAAGTGGGTGTAGTTGGTCAATATGCTCATCATAGACTTCAAGATGCTTTAGTAACTCTGTTCTCTCATCAAATGTAAGAGTCAAAGTTACTGTCTTTGTGTCTGTGTCCTCTGTTAAAAATTTGGATAGTCTCATTATTCCCCCACAAATTTGTAATTGTACTCTTCAAGTAGAATGTCTCTGACTCTCTCACGATCAAGTGAGTCTCCATCCCCCCATGTGCAAAACTTGTTTGACTCATCACTACATCTTGATAGGTAGTTTTCTGTTGCACCTAAGATGT
>VMHT01080733.1_pt1 | contig 71622 bp, 67 predicted proteins | sample 4693611 | NCBI WGS metagenome assembly VMHT01 (sample SAMN12280063, study PRJNA550983) | marine metagenome | isolation source: seawater sampled from same location over 5 years 0.02-0.2 micron viral filtrate | place: USA: collected off the coast of southern California halfway between the port... ...
ACCAACAAATATAGCCATAGATAGAATATATTGAAAATAACGTAATTGAATTTGAAACATCCTCGCGAAAATTTTACTTGGATAAGCTTGAAAATTAAAGAAGTTTATTATATAGTTGTTACACACTACATTTAGTGTTATTTTATATCGGCTATACAACATTTAGTTATAAAAGGAGAAGAAGTGGCAAGTAAACCAGGGCTTAAAATAACAAGAAAATATACAACACCGGGTAACCCATACAACAATATTGATTGGGAAAAAAGAAGTTCAAAAATAGCCAACCCGGATGGATCAGTTGTTTTTGAAATGAATGACGTTGAGATTCCTTCTTCCTGGTCTCAAGTTGCAACAGACATTATGGTTTCAAAATATTTCAGAAAAGCAGGTGTACCACAAGTTGATGCTGATGGAAATGAATTAAAAGATGAAAATGGTGATCGTATTCTTGGTCCTGAAACATCATCTCGTCAAGTTTTTGATCGTTTAGCTGAAACATGGAGGCACTGGGGAGAAAAAACAGGATATTTTGCATCTTCGGACGACGCACAGGCATTTGAAGATGAACTTAAATACATGCTCGCAACACAAATGGCTGCTCCAAATAGCCCTCAATGGTTTAATACTGGGTTAAATTACAAATATGACTTAACTGGCCCAAAACAAGGTTTTTGGTATGTAGATCCTAAGACTGGCAATTTAACCCCTGGTGAGGATTCATATTCAAGGCCACAGCCACACGCCTGCTTCATACAGTCTATTGATGATGATCTAGTGAATGAAGGTGGAATTATGGACCTTTGGGTCAAAGAGGCACGCCTATTTAAGTTTGGTTCGGGAACTGGTACAAACTTTTCAAATTTGAGAGGTGCTGGTGAACAGCTTTCAGGTGGTGGTGTTTCCTCAGGAGTTATGTCATTTCTAAAAATTGGGGATAGAGCTGCAGGAGCTATTAAATCAGGTGGTACAACAAGAAGAGCAGCAAAAATGGTCATATTGGACTTAGATCATCCAGACATTGAAGACTTTATTGAATGGAAGGCTATTGAGGAAGATAAAGCAAGAGCATTAATAGCTGCAGGGTACCCTTCTGACTTTAATGGTGAAGCTTATGCAACTGTCTCTGGTCAAAATTCAAACAACTCAGTAAAAGTACCAACCGAGTTCTTAAAAGCAATTGAAGAAGACGGGGATTGGGATCTTATTGCAAGAACAGATGGATCAGTAATGAAAACTGTTAAAGCAAGAGATCTCTGGAATAAAATTGCTGATGCTGCATGGAGATGTGCGGATCCTGGTGTTCAGTATGATACAACTATAAACGAATGGCATACCTCCCCTATGGGTGGAAGAATTAGAGCTTCTAATCCATGTTCTGAGTATTTATTCTTAGACAACACAGCATGTAATCTAGCAAGTCTTAATCTTGTTAAATTTTATAATGATGAGACACAAATTTTTGATGTTGTTTCATATAAACATGCTCTTAGAATTTGGACTATCGTTCTTGAAATTTCTGTTGAAATGGCCCAATTTCCTTCTAAAGAAATTGCCCAGGGTTCTTATGACTACAGAACATTAGGTCTTGGCTATGCAAATTTAGGATCTCTTTTAATGAGAAAAGGTATTGCGTATGATTCAAACCTTGGACGAGCTATTGCTGGTGCTTTAACTGCAATGCTTACAGGCGAAGCATACAAAGCATCTGCTGAAATGGCAGGTATTGTTGGACCTTTTCCTAAATATAAAGACAATTCTGAAAATATGTTGAGAGTTATGAACAACCATAGAAAAGCATCCTATGATTCAAATGATTATGAAGGTTTAAGTCACGATCTTATAGCAATCGATCAAGAATTATGCCCTGAATACCTGTTAGAAGCTGCACAAGCTTCCTGGAACGATGCTGTTGAACTTGGAACTAAAAATGGTTATAGAAATGCACAAGCTACAGTCTTGGCTCCAACAGGAACTATTGGACTCCTAATGGATTGTGACACAACTGGTGTAGAGCCTGACTTTGCATTAATGAAATTCAAAAAACTTGCTGGTGGTGGTTATATGAAGATAGCTAACCAATCTATAGGTCCTGCACTAGATGCTCTCGGTTACAAATCCGGAGAAGTTAAAGAAATAATTAATTATGTAATTGGATCAATGTCATTAGAGAATTCACCTTATGTAAACAAGAAATCATTGATGGAAAAAGGATTAAGTGAAGAAGATGTTGCAAAAATAGAAGCAGCCCTTCCAGGTGCTTTCGAAATTCAACATGCTTTTAATGTTTTTGTTTTAGGTGAAGAAACATTAAAAGGCTTAGGTATAGAAGAGGAGGCTTATACATCGTTTGATTTCAATTTACTTGAAACCTTGGGCTATTCTCGAAATGAAATTACACAAGCAAATCTTCACATATGTGGCACTCAAAAAATTGAAGGAGCTCCTTATTTAAGAGATGAGCATTTAGATGTTTTTGACTGTGCAAACAAATGTGGTAAAGATGGTGAACGCTTTATTCACTATATGGGTCATGTAAGAATGATGGCTGCAGCTCAACCATTTATATCTGGTGCAATCTCTAAAACTGTTAATATGCCAAACGAAGCAAGCATAGAGAATATTGAAGATTGTTACTTCGAAGCAGCAAAAATTGGTGTTAAAGCTATAGCTATTTATCGTGATGGATCAAAAGCATCCCAACCACTTTCAGCATCTTCCGATGAAGGAGACTCTGATGAGAGCGATCCTGAGGTCAATAAAATTCTTGAAGAAGAAGCAATGCTTGTACAGGGCAATTATGATCCTGGTACAAGTCCGACTCAAGCCTATGCAGGTGCAAATAGACCAAGGTTCTTACTCCCTGAGAGAAGACAAGGTTGGACGCAAGAAGCAAGAGTTGCCGGACATAAAGTCTACTTAAGAACTGGCGAGTATCCTGATGGAACATTGGGCGAAGTCTTCATTGATATTGCTAAAGAAGGAGCAACTCTTAAAGGCGTTCTCGGCTGTTTTGCAATTGCTGTATCTAAAGGACTCCAGTATGGTGTTCCTCTGGAAGAGTTTGTAGATACTTTTACATTCCAAACATTTGAGCCTAGAGGTATGGTTGAAGGCCATGAAAACATTAAGATGAGTAATTCCATTGTTGATTATGTATTCAGAGCATTGGGACTTGAATATCTAAATAGAACAGACATTGTTCAAGTTCCGCCGAAAGATAAACCTTTTGAAAAAACTGAAACAGTAGAGCCTGTCCAGGAATCAGAACCAGTTGAGTTTGTACAAAAAACTGAAACAGTAGAGCCTGTCCAGGAAGTTGATTCACCAAGTAATATTCAAAATAATGAATCGACTTCGATAATACAGGAAACTCAATTTGTAACAAAAATTGAAGAAGTCGACACGGTAGAATCACCCGAGGCAGTTTCAAACTCTGTCACGACTGTCCAGGAAGTACTGGGCGACATGATGGGTGATGCGCCTGCTTGTTATGATTGTGGTCACATAACCATAAGAAATGGATCCTGTTACAAGTGTTTAAATTGTGGCAACTCTCTAGGTTGTAGCTAAAAAAATCTACATTATTTCAAAGAGCTAAATATAATAATAAACTCAGGGCGCTTAGCTCAGTCCGGCAGAGCGCTTCCCTTACAAGGAAGAAGTCACAGGTTCAAATCCTGTAGCGCCCACAAGGGTTTTTCAGAAATCAATAATTATAATTCAATCGGACTTATTTAAATGTAACTTATTCTTTTAGAATTATAAAATTACTATAAAATGGCAATATGAAAATACCTTTAGCTAATCCAGCAAGAGAACTTGAATACATAAAAAATTTTGACAGTAAAATAATTAAAAAAATTAATAGTGGAATATATGTTGGTGGTAATGACGTTTTAGAATTTGAAAACAGTCTGGCAAAATTTTTAAATAAAAAATACTGTATTACTCTAAATTCTGGAACTGATGCTCTTTTATTTAGCCTTATTGCTGCAGGTGTAAAAAAAGATGACAAAGTAATAGTTCCTTCTTTTACTTTCTTTGCGACTGCTGAAGTAGTGATGCATTTAGGGGCTATTCCAATTTTTGTAGATATAAACCCTGAAACATATACTTTAGATATTGAACATTTAAAAAGCTTACTAAGCAAGTCTGTCAAAGCAGTTATTCCTGTTCACATGTTTGGAAATAATGCAGAAATATATTCAGTTATGGAAATTTGCAAACCATATGGAACCAAGGTCATTGAAGATGTTGCACAAGCTTTTGGGAGTAGAACTAGCAAAAATCAAAAACTTGGAACAATAGGTGAGTTTGGTGCATTTTCTTTTTTTCCAAGTAAAACATTGGGGGGTATAGGAGATGGCGGCTGCATAACAACAGATAGTTTTTCTTCTTACAAAATGATCCTTAAGCTTAGAAATCATGGAATAGGAAAAAATTATGAACATGAGATGGTAGGAAGCAATTCAAGACTTGATTCATTAAATGCTTTTGTACTAAAAGAAAAACTAAAGATTTTTAATAAAGTTGAACAAAGTAGAAATAATTTTTACGATTATTATATGAAAAATCTTACATCAGTTGATTGGATAACATTACCAGTTAAGCACAACAAAAACATAATTTTTAATTACTTTACAATACAGGTTCCAGCTTCAATCAGAAATAAATTTTTAATATATTTAAATAATAAAAATATTGGAGCTTCAATCTACTACAAAAAACCGTTGCATTTACAAAAAGCTGTGCTTAATTATTTCAATAAAATTGAATTAAAAAATACTGAAAAAGTTAGCAAGAGAGTTCTCTCTCTTCCTTATTTCGCTTTCCCTGAGGAAAAAGAGCTTGATTACTTAATTGATACGATTGTAAGATTTAAATGAAAAAATTAAATTTACTTCTTATTGGCTTAGGTCAAATGGGCAAAATTCACAAAAGAGTGCTCGATGAAAACAACGACACAAATCTCGTTGGAGTTGTAGATTCCTCTTTTGAAAAAAAATATGAAATTAAAGATGGAGTAAAGTATTTTAATAAAATAAAGGATGTTGATTTTGAAAAATGTGAAGTAGATGCTGTTATTATTTCTTCTACAACAAAATCTCATTATGAAATTGCAAATAGATTGATAAATAAAAACATACCTTTACTCATTGAGAAACCGTTGTCCACAGACATTGTTGAGGTTAATAAAATTTTAGATACTGCAATAAAAAATGATGTTGTTATTCGCTGTGGTTTAATTGAAACATATAATCCAATATTTAAATATCTTAAAAATATAAATTTAAAAAATATAATCTCAATAAATATTTTCAGACACTCACCAAAGGTTGATAAAAACAGAAAGCTCGATAATGTTTTATTTGATCTTACTCTTCATGACATTGCAGTACTAGGATATTTATTTAATAATCCCGAATTGTCTTCTGTCAATTCAAATTTTGGTATAAACGAAAATTCAAATGAATCAGTAAATATATTGTGTTCTTTTGAAGGTACTAATGTAATGATTTCAACCTCTAGAGAATCACAATTAAAAATTAGAACCTGGGAAATATTGACCAAAAATAATTTATATAAGATTGATCTTATGCAAAAAAACATACATGTTTTCGACTCAGGATTTACAAATTCTCCAGATGTGAATAATTTAGTAACTTCAAATGCAAACTATAAATCAATATCTTTCGTAAACCATCCTGAAACAGCTCAAATTCAATTAAATTCATTTATTGAAAATATCAAACAAAATGAACTTGACTTAGATCATATAGAAAATGTTAAATACTCTCATGAAAATATATACAAAATTTTTAGTTCTTAAAAAAAATCATTAAATTTTCAAAGATTACTAATTACTAAGTTTTTTTGGATTCTTTTAAATAAATGACTTTAATATAAATATGTGGATAAAGAATTATTAAGTAGTGTAAAAAGGTTAAATTTTAGAAAAGATATTAACTTTTTAAGAGCACTGTCAGTTGTTGCCGTAATTATTTATCATATAGATAAAAATATGTTGCCTGGTGGTTGGCTGGGGGTAGATGTTTTCTTTTTTATTTCAGGATATTTAATTTCAAATAAGATAGTTGTAGATTTAAAAACCAATAACTTTAAATTAAAAAATTTTTACATAAAAAGAATTAGAAGAATAATTCCTGCATTAATTTCAAGCTTGGTGTTCACATTACCTTTTGCTTATTTTTTACTACCACCTAGAGAGTTACAGTTATTCTTAGAAAGTTTTCAATCTTCACTATTGTTTTATTCTAATTTTTATTTTGAAAATTTAGATTTTTACAACTCACCATCAACAAAATATTTTCCTTTACTTCATACTTGGAGTTTGTCCATAGAAGAGCAATATTATATTGTTTTACCTTTGTTGTTTCTCTTAATTTATAATCTTAAAAATAAATATATTTTTAAGATTATTTCATTAATTGGTTTAACATCCCTAATACTTAATTTATTTGACTTTGGTAATTCAGTTTTTTACCAACTTCCTTTTCGTATGTGGGAATTTTTGTTTGGAGTAATTTTCATGTTTTTAGAAAACAAATTACAAATTAAGAAAAGTAGCAAGATTATCGGCTTATTAATAATTTTTTCTTCTTTTATATTTTTTGAAGATTCGCTAATTAATGAATTTTACACAAAACTTTTATGTTTAATCGGTGTATTTCTTTATTTAGTTAGTACAGAAGAAACTAAAATTATAAATTTGCTGAATCGCAATAAAATTATACAACAAGTTGGATTGATGTCTTTTTCTCTTTATTTATTTCATCAACCTATATTTGTCTTTTATAGAATATACGACACAAAAGTCGATAACCTAAATTCTTTATACTATATAATCCTATTGATATTTTTGTACATAATATCGCTATTGAACTACAAACTTATTGAAAAGCCTTTCCAAGTAAAGTTCGATAAATATAAAAAAATATCTTTGGGCATTATTTTTACAGCATTGTGTATCTCTACAATTACTTTGTTAGAAGAAGATAGTTTTATCAACAGGTTTACAAACGTCCCACAAAAAGCACTGTTGCTATCATTCAAAAATCAAGATGTTATCAGTAAGAATGGACTGAGTTGCAACAATAGGAATGTTGAAAATATTTGTCAATTTAGGGTTTCAAATCCAGAATTTAATATTTATGTACTTGGTGATTCATCATTACGAACTTTATCTTCAGCATTATTGGAGTATCAAAATAATAATTTTAACTTAATTCATTTTACTGGTGATGACTGTTTGTACTTAATTGGACAAAAAGTTAGTAATGATTCCTGCCCAAACAATAATGAAAAAGGTTTGGATGAATTTGTAAGTACAATAGAAAATTCAATAATAATTTACGGTGGCAGAATACCGAGATATCTATCTGGAACAGGGTTTGATAATTCTTTTGTCGTTGAGGAAAATGATATTGAGGTTATTTCCGACTTTGAAAAAAGATTAGAAAATACAATAATCAATCTTGCTTCTAAAAATACACTTATACTTTTATACCCAATACCGGAACAAGGATGGAATATTCCAGAATTATATTTTTATAATAAATTTGAATGGGGAGAAACAATATCATACCCATCGAGAATTTGGAAAGAACGAGTTGAAAAGAGTAATATTTTACTAGATAAGATAACATCAAAAAATATAATTAGGGTGTACCCTGATCGAATATTCTGTGATAGCTTTATCAATGAACAATGTGTAGGTGCTATTGGATCTCAAATATTTTATTCTGATGATGACCATTTATCAATAGAAGGATCTAGGCTTCTAGCTAGAATTATTGCAAAAAAATTAGAAATTTATAAATAATTTTTTGATGAAATTCTAGTTTCTATCTGTAAAATATATTTTTAAAAAACCTATAAATCCGAAAATTAAATCAGTTATAAAAAATATTATTCTAATTTTTACAATATATTCAAATAAGACGATGTTCCCCAAAAAATTATTTGTAATAGTAAAAAATATTACTTCTCTTATTCCAATTCCAGCTGGTACGCCAACAAAAAATAGTCCTAAACTCGAAGATAGAAAATAAAATAATACTAGCTGCGATGGATTTTGATAGCCTAAAACCTCAGCAACATAAATTAAAGATAAATACTGAAATAATATTGAACAAATAAATAAAGGAGGGAAGTCCAAAATTGAATTAGGATTATTTCTTAATTTAAAATAAATAGTTTTTACAAAGTAAAAAGAAAAAATAGTTGAAATAAAAAATAAAATATATGAATTTAGATATGAATTAAAAATAAAACAAATACATATAGCTAGAATTTGTACAGCTGGAAATAAAAATTGTTCTTCAATAACGCCTATAACAATTTTTTTCGAAGACTTACCTTTTTCAAATTTTTGATTTAATCTAACACTTAAAGTCATTATTCCACTGGGAATGAACTTACCTGTTTTTGAAAAAGACCAATTGTAAAAATATTCCGAAAAATTACCAGAATAATTTTGTTTCATATATTTAGACCATAAACTGCCTCCAAATAAATAAGATAAAACTACCAGTGCTATTTCGAAAAAGCTAAATTTAAAATTAACCTGTGAATTTTGGTTATATTCCAAAAATATTTGATAGAGAAAAAACAAACATACAATACTAAACAGTAAATTTATTTTTTTTAATCGTTTTTGGTTTTTATCAATCGTAATAAACACAAACAATTCATTAAATTTTTTTATCAATTTAATTTTCACTATAAATGTAAGTATTTCTGATTGACTTTTCTTCTTTAAATGATGCAATAAAAATAAAGATATTAAATAAAATCGAAAATATCAATATGATTAGTAAATTTCCTGATCTTATTAAAACTACATTTGCAAAATAAACTGTATAAATTAATTGAATAAGTAAATACAAGGTCAAAATAAAACTAATTATGAATGTTAAATCTAGAAAAGCTGATCTTTGATACAAGCCAATGTTCTTTTTAATCTTTATCTTTTTAAAGTAGTAGATGATTGATAATTTTATAATTGTAAACAGTACAATCGTAGATCTTAAATTGCTCGATTGATCATTGTAAATTACTACATTATTAATTTGATAGGTTTCATAACCATTAATAATTGCTGAAACTGAAAAATAATATGGGTAGCCATACCTCTTTGGATAATACTTAAAGTTCGTGTCCGAAATTACAGAAGTAGAAATTGCAAAAAGACCATTTAGCGGATCATAAAGTTTGTTTGTTCCTGTTGTTACTTGCAAAAACATTGTGGCTAATAAATTACCAAAAAACCTTTTTTTTGGTATGTTTCCCTTTATTCCCCCTTCCCAAAATCTATTACTTTTTATATATTTGTAATTATTTTTGCTTGCTATATCCAAAATTTTTATGACATCTTGAATTATAAATTGTCCATCTCCATCTACTTTTAAAATCATGTCATAACCATCAGATTTTGCAACTTCAATTAATTTTCTTGTTGACGCGCCAGCTCCTATATTCTTTTTGTTTCTGATTATTTTCATAGGTACTTTTGGTTGAAAATTTTCTAGTATCTCCAAAGTATTATCATTGCTAGAATCATCAATTACATATAATTGTTCTTTTGTTTGAGAAAGATCTGTAAGAACCTGTTCAATATACTTTTCAACGTCATATGCAAGAACACCGATTGCGATTTTTTTCTTCATTCAATAATTATCCTACAGTTTTACTAGTCTTGAAATAAGAAAATTAAAATTTATTAGAATCTTTTGCAAAACAAATTATGATAAAAAATATTTTTAATAATAAAATTACACAGTTCTTAATTGTTTTAATTATTTTATTATTTTTTTTAAGAATTGATTATCGATTTGAAACTACTGTTAAATGTTGTTCTGACGAGTATGATTATTATTCACACGCTGCAACAATTGTAGATGATTTTGATTTAGATTATTCTAATCAAGAAATTCGAGATTTCAGATATAGTCAATTTAATAAAAATACACCTATTGGATTTTTTGGTACAGGATTATTATCTGCACCATTTTTGCTAATTGGTTCTACTTTGACATCTATTTTTAGCGAAAATACAAGTGAAATTATTCTAAATTACAGATTTTTATTTTATTCAATGTCTTCTGTAATATACTTTTTTTTATCGTATTTCTTGCTTTGCAATACATTAATTAACTTAAATATTCAATTTAACAAACTGTACTTACTTTTGTTTTTTAGCGGATCTGGATTAACTTATTTTGCCTTTGAAAGATTTGGCATGACACACGTATATGAAGTTTTTGGTATTAGTTTGTTAATAAACTTATCAACCAAGTTCTATTTAAATAAAAATAATACCAAAAATTTCTATGCAGTATTGATTCCTTTAATATTATGTATTAGTTTTCTTACAAGAATGTCTAATTATTATATATTTTTTATTCCTTACATAATTTACGGTTTTACAAAAGATACTGGAAATAAAAAGAATGAAGAATTATCAAAATCTATTTATTTCTGGTCTTCGTCTATTATTTCATTTTTAATATACTCCATTATTTCTAATCAGCTGTATGGTAAATTAGTATTAAATCCACAGGAAATTTATGGTACTAATATTTCTGCACAAGATGTTTATGAAAGTCAAAGTAGTTTTATTGAGCTATTTATTTCTTTATTAAAAACACTTTCAATAATTTTATTTTCATCTGAATTTGGAATTTTTTGGGTAAGCCCCATCCTATTCATAGGATTTATTTCTATCTTTACTAGAGGTAAAATTTTTTCAATATCAAATATATTTATATTTCTTTGCTTTGCTCAAAACTTTTTTATTATTCACTTATGGCAGGCCTTAGGATCCTCTTATGGTTTTAGATATTTATTTTCTTTAACCCCAATTGCAATAATGCTTTACTTTATATACATTAAAAAATATTCATTTCTTAGAGTATATTTAATACTGTTTTCAATATTTTCTAATTTATCTATTTTATTTTTTGAGACAACTGTAAAAACTCAACTTTCAACTACTGATGAAATAAATTCATTTGGTAAGATTATCCGGTACATTGAGCCAGAATATGTGTATGGTTTGCTAAGTTCATTTATTCAATTTGAAAGTTATTTAATAATATTTACTACCAGTTTTTTTGGTGTAATAATTTTCAAACTAATATTCTTAGTTTTTGACAAAGAGGGTTTTATTTCTATATTAGAAAATTTTGGATTACCAGTTCAAAATCAAGATTTTCAACTTTACTTAATGGAAATAGACAAAGTTGGTTTTGACAAAATAATTCTGATTGTATTTCTTTTATCATATTTCTCTTATAAGATCATTAATTCAATTAAGAGATACTGAGTTTAATTCTTTTTTAATTCAAGATTTTTCATTATTAACATCAAATAAATTATTAAAAAACTATATACATACCTTATTGGAGATTCAAGTTCCATTTGTCTCCATGCTGATATATAAAGTAATAATATAAAGAAGATATTTAAAACACTTATTAAGAAATACGTATTTGATTCAAAATTAGTTTTATTTTTATACAAGGCAATAAAATAAGTTACAAATGTAATAAGAAGTAAATATGTCATAGGTTTGTCTATCCATAAATTTTTAGTAATTTCAATTATGTTGTTTAATTTTAAATCTCTAAAAAGAAACAAGTCTAAGATAGTGTCTCTAAAATCAATCTGCCTTATGTGATGTTCTCGAGGTACGTTTGAGAAATATGTGAGATATGTCATTTCATTAATTATTAAAGGGATGAGAATAAATATTGATCCTTTTCTATATTTTTTAGTAATAAAGAAAATAACGAACAGTATTAAAACTATTACTGAAAAAAATTGCTTTGTTATGTACATAAAGCCCAAAATAAAAAAGATAAAACTAGTTTCCATTACGTTAGGTTTCTTGATACTAAACAAAGTAACTAAAACTCCAGCTAATAAATAGCCAGCAATTCTTTCACTCATTAAAGAGGATGTAAAAAGAAATTGTAACCAAGTGCTATTCAAAATTAACAAAACAAAAATGAGACTAACAAATAATTTATTTTTTTTAGAAACTTTGAACTCATAAATCAAAAGTAAATTTAACCAAAAAAATAAAAACGAACTACTAATTAAAAAACTATATTTTTCAAGACCAAAAGACATTTTGAAAATTAAAGCATCTATAAAGCTCATAAACTGTGGGTATCCGAGCATTGTTGGATTGATTACAGATAATTTATAACTATTTTCGTATATATTTAATGTATTGGGAAAAAATACATTAGCAACATCCATAGTCAGATTTGCATTTATTGTCATCATGTCTAAATACTGATTGTTGTAGTAAATCATTAAAAAATAAAGAGACAGATTTGCAATTAATAATTTTTTTTCACTTAAAAATATTAGAAAATAAAGTATCCACAGAAAATTGGAAATTAAAAAAGTAATATTTAAATTCATATTTTCATATATAAATAGTGCAACTGTCTCAACTACAAAAAAACTAATTAAATAAGTAATTATTCCCATGGTCAATGTCATTTTGCTATTTACAGATTTAAAGCTAAATCCTATTGATAAAAGAAAAATAAATATAAACAATGAGGAAATAAAATCATAAATTACTAAATTTTCATATATATAATTTCCTGAAAAAATGTTTAAAAAAAAATTTAATAGCAAAGGTACAATTAATAACAAATAATAGTCTTTTTTTAAAAAGTTAAACACTATAAATTACTTTAACAACAGATTTCTTATTTAATAAGTTTTTAAATTTTTATCTATATTTTAAAAATAAATTTCTTATTTATATTTATACAAAAAATTAGTTTAAAGTTTTATTTTTTAATAATTACAAACATAGATTTAAAAATATATTTTACAAAATCACTAAATGAAATCAAATAATAAAACTTTAAGCGTTTTATAAGTTTCCTTGAGGAGTTTTTTCGATTATTTGAAGTTACATGATATTTTTTACCAAATAAACTTTTGTAATAATTGTGATAAACCAATCCAGATTCTTCAAATATCCCTCCCACGTCCCAAGGTTTACTTTTTCCGGAATAATGTACAAATTTAATACCGTGTAAGTTATTTTGGGTCCCTAAGCCTGCCGTTCTGTAATTAAGGTTGTTATCAATAGTCAGGTAGTCTCCATCGATTAAAGAGTTCAATACATCTTGATCCCAGAATTGAGCTTTATTTTTTAATTCTTTTATTAATTCTTGTGATTTTTCAGAATATTTCATGGCTTTCCATTTTTTCAAATTTACTACCATCACTCCAGCATTGAAATACTTTTCCCCTTTCATCTCTAATCTAATGAAAGGCTCGCTGTTCTGATGTCTATAAAATTCATCTGCGAAAGCAACTGCTTTATTTTCTACATCCATGGATTTAAAAATAGAATTTATTTCATTTTTTGGATTAGAAATACAAACTATGTCTGCATCAAGATACATGAGCTTAATATCTTCATTGCTAAATAACGAAGATATATATAGACGATAAAATGTAGCTTTGGAAACATGAGAAGCATCGACATTATAGAATTTTTCACTTGTATTAATTTCTTTAATTATTAATTGATTTAAATTTCTATGATGCTTAATTAAGTCTGGAAAAATAAAATCTTTATTTGTTGAATCTAAAATTATATAAAAATTGGCTTTTTCATCTAAATTTTCCAAAAGGGAGTAAATGGAAACGCAACCTTGTATGTTGTAATTCTCATCAAAAGCAAATAAAAAGTTTAGCATCACAATTTAAAAATTTTATATACGATTCTTCTAAATCTGTTTAAAAATTTAAATTTACTCTTAACAATATGCTTTGAGTCTGCAATATTTCTGAATAATTTGTGATGGTGGTTTATTAGCTCTTGTTCATCTGTATCGTTTACATTATTATTCTCATTAATTATTATTTCTTTCCAATAATTAAAATCGAGTTCTCTTAAGTTGAACTTTTCAATGTTTTGTTTAAAGTTTAGTAATTCAAAATTTAAAAATTCTTCATTGATATCTTTATATTTATCTATTACGACTTTAGGAAGGTTATTAAATGAATTATATATCATATGATTTTTAGTAATTGGAATAGAGCCGCTATAAAGAGTCTCCCAAAACCTATGCGTGTCTATTCCATTGCCCCAAGGAGCTAACACAAAACTATGCTTCGATATTCTATTTTTGTAATCCGAGTGCATTAAAGAAGCGGAGTCTACCTTAGCCCATTTTTTTTTATTAAAATAGGAGTACAAACCTTTTCTGTGAGTAAAGTTAGTATTTGGATTAAAATTCAAATACAAAAGACCCTCTTTGGAGCTAATATATTTTTCTTTTTCATTAGTTTTTGTAAATTCATTTTCATTTAAATTTTTTGAGTGAAAGTTTGCAATTCCGATTGGTATCGGTATTAAATTATCAGTTTTAAAATCTACATTAATTGAGTACCATTTAGAAATACAGTTTGGTTTAGATGAAAATATCTTCTTTGTAATTTTTAAATCACTTTGATGGGTAATAAGTTTAATATTTTTAAACTTACACTGTTTTTTAAGGATATAAAATAATTCATTGATATATTCAGTCTTACAAAAAATTATCTGATTTTCTTTAAGATTAAATTTTCTTTTCCTAATGAATATATATTCACCATCTCCGATATGATCTTCAATGTTTTCTTTTAAATTAAGATTTTCAATTTGAGACTTTAAAAATACTCCACTAAATATAACATCTGCAATTGATGCAAATTTAAATCCTGATATTATTTCAATATTATTACTCATTAGTCATGATTCTATATTCTTCTTTTATTATTTGGTTTACTTCGATATATTTAAGATTTTCGGCATTTTTATCGATATTTTTTAAACTTTTTTCAGTTTTTATAAAGATTACATCTATAAATCTTTTTCTAAAAAAATATTTAGAAATTAACGACTCATCAATTTCATCAAATAAAAATAACATAACCTTCTTTGTGAATATAAGCCTTAAGGGTATCTTTTGTAAGCTGTCTAAATCGAATAAGATTATTATTTTAGATCTTTTATCTGTAGTTGTTGCATTAAATTGATGCTCTTTAAGAAGCTTTTCTGTTAATCCATAATTTTCATCGAAGAAAAAAAGTATTCTATTTGGCCAATTTTGAATTTTTATTCCAAAAAAGATGGTATTTTTTGGCAGTTTTTTATCACTCAATTTCCAGTAGCTTAATGAAAGCAAAGACTGGTCATGTCTATGAGTTGAAGAAGTGCTTTTCTCAGGAAATATCATTTCCTCTTTTGAAGATAATTCATTCCATCTAGAATGTAACTCAGTTGCAAAATGCCTATTAAAATCAAAACCTATAACACCAGCCATTAAATTTGATGATCTTAATATATTTTCATTAATTTCAGAATAAAGTTCTTTTAAAACTAACGGATGTGTCCACTGTTTAATGGTCCCTGTTGATTGGAAAGATGCAAATCCATACTCATGTATAAAAATTTTAAATAGCAAAAGATTTTTTTTAAAAAAAGTTGCAGAATCAAGCCATATAATGTTATTTATTTTCTCATTTCTAAGTAAATTAATTATTTCTGGTTTCCAGGCAAAACCCCCTATTTTATTTTTATGCTCTACAAGTCTTTTCCCATAAAATTTTGGATAGTCTTCAAAAGGAAATCTTCTAATTTCAACTAATTTATTGCTTTCCAGTTCTTCAAACTGAAACTTACTTAATCCAAGATCATAAATAATTAATCTTTCAAATTTATTATTTTTGATGCTTTGATAATAATTAATAAAATTTTTTAGGTATTGAAAGTGTTTTTCATCAGAAGCTGTGACTAAAGTGTATTGAATTTTTAATATCCTTTTTATCTTGAAAATATTCTTTAATAAAACTTTTAAAATCAATACTAGATCAAAAATAAACGACATTATAAATTCATATTACATAAGACACATTTAATTTAAACAAAATTAATTACAAATGTAGTTTGTGTACGTTTGATTTAAAATAAACAATGTGGTTATAAAAAATTATGAATATTCTGTATTTTTTTGTGGTATTTCCAAAAACTGTATTGGAACAATATCAGAAAATTTAAAATTTTTATTAGATTTTTTTAATAATTCTAAATTTAATTCATTTGGTATCTTTGTTGACTCTGACTCAACTGATGGGACTAAAAATTTACTTAAAGAATTGAGTCTAAATTTAGATAACGTTTTTTATGAAGATTTAGACAACTTAGAAGAATCATCCAATAATAGAATAGAGAGAATAAAAATGTCTAGAAACAAATGTTTAGAAATTTTATCAACAGTTAATCATAATCAAAATGTAATCTACATTCCTCTTGATTTAGATATAGATCTATTTAAATTTACATCAGTACAATCATTTGAAAAATTTATACTTTATTGCATTAATAAGAATGTACCAAATGGAATATTTCCTTTTTCCCAACCATATTATTATGACATTTTTGCATTAAGAGCAACGAATTGGGTAAATACAAATTCACAATATTGGGTTAAAAATTTTAAAAAATATATCAGATTAGGTAGTTTTATTTTTAATTATTTCTTAATTTTTCGTCACCAAATAACCTCATCCAAATATGAATTAAAGAATAGCAAAATCAGAAGTGCATTTGGGGGTATAGGTATTTACAAAATCAATAATGAGTTTCAATATTATAAGTTATCTCAAAAAAATCCTGAAACTGTATCTGAACATGTTAAATTCAATTATCAATTTAAAGAATTAGAAATTCTCACAGATTGGAAAGTCCCTGCTCCAAGTGAGCATTTAGAATATAGACTTTTAAACTCAAAAGAAAAAATTAAGTATTTTTTAAAAACTATTTTTTTTGATTTTATTAAATCAAAAAAATAAAAATTAATCACATAAATTTAGATTATTAAAAAATTTTTAAACTTACCTTGAAGTATTAAAAATTCGAAAAGAAGCAAGTAGATAAATTAACAATTTATATCCATCTTTGAATCTTGAAATTTGAGTGGTGCCATACCTTCTTTCTTTGTAACTAATTGGCAATTCAACTATTTTTTGACCTGAATAGGCAGCTGAAAAAATTAAATCAAAATCACCAAATGGATCCTTAGCGCTAATAATGCTTTGCCATCTGTATAGATCTTCTATATATGTTTTTTTAAATACTTTTGTACCGCATAAAGAGTCTGTAAGTGGTTCCTTTATAATTTTACTAATAAAATATTGAAAAAATCTATTACCTATTTTGTTTAAAAATCGCATTGATTTTTTATCCATATCATAAACTAGCCTTGTACCGTTTACAAAATCTGCGCTATTTTTTTCTATGATATTGAAAAAATCAGACAAGGTCTCTGGTTCAACACTAATGTCAGCATCCAGAATTGCAATAACTTCATTTTCTACAACTTCTAATGCTTCCCAAACAGCATTTGCTTTTCCAGTTTCTGACTGAATGACAACTTTAAAAATAAAATTACTAAAGATGTCTGAAATTTCATTCATCATTTTGAGTGTGTTGTCTTCAGATTTACCGTAAGAAAAAATAATTTCGGTGTCATCAAATTTTGGTATTCTCGAGACTAACTCTTTTAAATTACCTTCTTCATTTTTAGCTGGAATAATTATTGACTTTGATAGTTTTCTTCCACCTCGATTCAAAGGTCTAAAAATCATATAGGTTTTAATACCCAAATTAAACGGAAAGAAAAGAACCTCTAAAGTTCTATTGATAATGTCACCGATAAAAAATAATTTAAATGGAAAGAGCTGTTTTGTGTAGTATTTTTGATATTCTAGCCCCAAACCATTGGTGATATTTTTAATTTTTTTAATATGAATATAAGAATTATTTTTATTAGAGTCTTTAATTTTTAAGTATTCAAATATTTTAAAAATTAATGAATATCTTGAATTAATCGAACTTACTATCAACTTGCCGTCATCGGAAAGAGAATCTGTAACTCTAGCAAGAAGTGTAAAAACATCATCATGATTTTCTATTACATCAGTTAGAAGAATTCTGTCATATTTTTTGTTCTTTTCAATATTTGGAAGGTTGTTTGGATCATTAAGGTCTAAAAACAATTTATCACTTTCAATATTAATAATTTTATTTTTAGAACTTATATTTAGTATGTGAAGAGAATTTTTACTTTCTAAATATTTTTCAATTTCTTTTTTATGACGATAATAAAAAATTTTGTTTGAAATTTTAAACATATATTTCAATTCTAGTAATTTAATAAGCTTTACAAGCCCAGTTCTTCTTCTAAATATTTATTAAATTCTTTTATGCTATATTTTTCTCGAACAAGTTTAGAGGCATTAACAGAAACTTTATTTAGTAATTCTTTGTTATCAAATAAATAATTAATTTTTTCCACCCAACGGTTAGGGTCACTTGTTGATTCAAAGAATACATTTTCATTTTCAATAAAATTTTCCTTATCCCAAAAACCCTTTGTTTTTGTTATTAGCACCGGGATGCCTATTGACATAGACTGAAGTGCTACGCTTTGGCCAGAAGGTTGAGTAGAATTTTTTAATGGTAACATTACCAATCTTGAGGTTTGATAAATTTTTTTTAAATCAAGATCACTCATTGCTCCATCTTTCCAGCTTCCCTTTATAACAGTCACATTTGTGAATTGTAAATCTAGTAACTGTTCGTTTGAAGAAACAAAAATAAATTTTTTATCTGGCATAAGTTTTACAATGTTATTTAATAAGTTAAAATCTCTATTTCCATCATTGCCTATAAACAATATTTGATTATTTTCAGTAGGTAATATTTCTTTACTACTCCAAAAATCACAATCAATGTGAAATGGTTTAAAAACTAGTTTTTCATGATTGTTTATTCTACTTTTCGCAATTTGAAATTCTTCATTTCCTAAAAAATACAACTTATCTAAGTACCTAACAAGTAAAGAAATAATTGCATTGTGAAATACTTTAAAAATTTTAAAATTAATTTTTTTTGAATACATACCCATTACGAACATATAAGTTTTAATTTTGTATTTTCTTTTGTAAAGTATTAAAGGAAGCAAAGAAGCAAATCCTGCTGACTCAGATACCAATATCAAATGGTCAGTTTCTTTTATAGATTTTATGGTTTTCTTGCTCAATATCGAGAAGATATACAAAGGTAAGCTAAAAGCTTTTGATAATTTGTGTTCAATTTTTTTCAAAAAACTTGCAATATTATTAAATTCAATAATTGAAACGTGAGGGTGTTCTTTACTTAGGTACTTATATCCATAAAAAAATTCTTCTGCATATGCTTTATTATTAGATTTATTTATTCTTCCTCCAGAAAAAATATATGTAATTTTGTTCATTAAAATAACATTAGTGTCAGATATGAAAATTGCTATTTTTTTTACTTACGACTATTCGATTGAAACACTGAGTAGATCAGGATTGCTTGAAAGAGAGTTAAAAGTATATCAAAAGATAAATGAAATTTATGGAATAGAATTTATATTTTTAACATATGAAGAAAGCTTGGGAGAAGATATTAACTCATATTCTGAATTCAAATTTATTCCCCTCTATAAAGATTTAAAAAAATCAAACAATAAATTACTTCGTTTTTTTAAATCTTTTTTTATACCCTTTAAGATTAAATCTGATTTACTCGACGTAGACATTTTGTACCAGCATCAATTATTGGGCGTGTGGATTCCCTTAATTTTAAAAATGAAATTAAAAAAACCTCTACAAGTTAGAACTGGATATGATGCGTATTTATTTTCACTAAAAAATAGGGATAATTTTGTTAAATCTTTATTTTATAAATATTTAACAAAAATAGCGCTAAGATTTGCCGACTTATACACTGTCACAAGTCACTGCGACAAAGTCTTTCTATCTGAAAAATTTAAATCTAATTCTATAAAAGTGGTCCCTAACTGGGTAGAGATAAATGATAACCAACCAACATCAAGGGAAATGTGCAAAATACTAATGGTAGGTAGATTAGAAAAACAAAAAAACTACCCTCTAGCATTTGATTTCTTGAAAACGCTTAATTCTAATTATGAGTTAGATATTTATGGCAATGGTTCAGAATATTCAAGTCTAAAAACTTTATCTTCTGAGAATAATCTAAAAATTAATTTTTTGGGAAATACTACTCACCAAAATCTAATAAGAGAATTTTCTAATTATAATTTTTTCTTAACAACTTCATTCTACGAAGGAAATCCAAAATCTGTCTTAGAAGCATTATCAAGTCAGTGTATTATTTTTGCTTCTAATATACCTAATCATGAAGAACTTATTAAAGACGGTATAAACGGATTTCTATTCTCGAACAAAGAAGAGTTAGTTGATAAGTTTGAATTTATTAAAAATAACTTATCTCAACAACGTAAGGTTAAAAAGAATTGTATAAGTAGTTTAAGTGAAAATCAGATAAAAAATATTTCAAAATTGATGTATGAAGATTACGTATTCCTTGTTTCGTTAAGGTAACGGGCTAAAACAAATAATCTCCAAATTCTTAATGCGTTAATTCTTGTTTTGATGAATTTAATTTTGATCAATGATTTAGAACTAATAAATTTTTCTAATTGAGCTGATTGAATTTCTTTTTTTATAAATGAAAAATTTTGATAAACCCACTTTTTATAATCAAATACAAAACCCTGCTTTGGTCTATTTAAAAAATCATCATTAAAGTCTTTATATAAATAATTTTGTAAAGGCAATTTTTGATTTTTTAAATCAAAATATTCAAAACTATGACTAAATATATATTCAATTAACTTGTGATCAACCAGAGGGGACCTTACCTCAACAGAGCTTGCCATAGATGTTCTATCAACCTTAAACATCATTTGATCTGCAAGATAATATTTGTATTCCAGAGATAATAGAGATTTATAGAGCGGTTCCTTGTTATTTATTTTTATCCTCAAACTGTTTGGAAGTCGGTTAATGCCTAATAATTTGATAAATTTTGAATCTTCTAAAAAAGAAATATACGCTTCAAAATCATTACTGTTTAAAGATTTAAATTTAGATCCTGTTCCAAAAAAAGCTGGGTAAATTGAGTATAAAGTGCTGATTAGCCTAACCATATAATTTTTTTTCTTTAGGTGCGTCTTTAATCTGTGATAACCCCCTAAAAGCTCGTCACCGCCGTCTCCAGAAATTGCTACTTTGAAATTTTTTGAAATTAATTTATTTATATAATATGAAGGAACAACAGAAGGATCCCCATAGGGTTCATCTAAGGATTTGATAGCTTCATCTATTATCTGATGTGATATTTTTTCATCAACAATTATTTCCTTATGGTTAGTTTTATATTTATCAACAACTTCTTGAATATACTTTTTTTCGTTATATTTTTGATTTCCAACAATTACCGAAAAAGTGTTTACTTTGTAATTTAAATCAGATAGGTTTTTAACAATAGAAGTTGAATCAATACCACCGGATAAAAAATTTGCAATTTCGACATCAGCAATCATTCTTTTTGATACAGAATCTGCAAATAAATTTTCAAACTCAGCTTGGCTAAATTCCTTATTATCAAAAAAAGAGACTGGATTCCAGTATTCAACACTTTTCTTTGTAAATGTACCCCCTTCATAATCAATCTCAAGATAAGTAGCAGCAGGAATTTTATAAATATCTTTGAAAAGGGTTCTTGGTGCGAAATTTGCCCCATAAGCTAGGTACTGATCTATTGAGTCTTTATCAATTTCATTTTTGTTTTTAAAATCTAGAATTGACCTGAGGTTTGAAGCAAATAAAATATTTTTTTTGGTTGTACAAATGTATAGAGGCTTTTGACCAACTCTGTCTCTTGCAAAATAAATTTTTTTTCTATTTTTGTCTAAATAAAAAAAAGAAAATTGACCATCTATTTCATTTATAAAGTTAATCCCGTATATATTTAAGCCAGCAAATAATGTCTCCGTATCTGAATGTGAAGTTTGGAATTTATAATTATGCTTTGATATCTTATTTCTTAATATTTTTGAATTATAAATTTCACCATTAAACATTATTATTGAGTTTGATTCATCAGAAACCATTGGTTGGTTTGCGAGGGTGCTTAGGTCAACAATTGAAAGCCTGTTAAACCAAAGGTTATAATAAATATCCTCTTTGCCATTTATATTAGAAATGTTATCTGGACCCCTGCATTGAGAGTGTTGATTAGATTTTTCTAGTTTAATCTCATCAATTTCATCAAAAGAAATACTTCCAGTAAATCCACACATATTGAAATTATAATTAGTTTAAAGACTTCTAAGATAAAAATTATTTTAATTAGAATAATGTTTGTATATGAAAGTATTAGTTCTAGGTAGTAACGGTCTGGTCGGCAGCTCACTTGTAAGAATACTTTCTAATAATAGGATATATAAGGAAGTGATAGGGTCAAATAGAGAGGCTTTGGATCTTTTTGAGTTTAACAGCGTTAAGAATTTTATAGAAGATAGCCGACCTGATGTGATCATTAATGCGGCAGCAAAAGTAGGTGGAATTTTAGCAAACAATACCTACAGGGCAGATTTTATATTAGAAAATTTAAAAATTAATATAAATCTTCTTGAAGCTTTAATACCTTTTAATAGTATTAAGTTAATAAATTTAGGTAGTAGCTGTATTTATCCTTTAAATGCTAAAAATCCAATAAAAGAAGCATATATCATGACTGGTGAACTTGAGGCTACTAATTCTCCTTATGCAATGGCAAAACTTACAGCTATAGAATTGGGAAATTCACTAAAAACTCAATATGGCCACAAAGTAATTAATTTAATGCCAACAAATCTATATGGACCAAATGATAATTTTTCTGACAAAGATAGCCATGTAATTCCTGGTCTAATGGGAAGAATGCATAAAACTAAAATTCAAGGTGGTAAAGAATTTGAAGTGTGGGGAACCGGCAAACCTTTGCGTGAATTTCTATATGTAGATGATTTAGCTAACGCAATCTCTTTTATTATTGAAAATAATATTGACGACGAGCTTATAAATATTGGTAGCGATCAAGAAATATCCATTAAAGAATTGGTAAATTCTTTAATGGAGGTAATAAGCTTTAAAGGACAAATAACTTTCAATGATAACTATCCGGATGGTAATCCTCGAAAATTATTAGATTCATCAAAAATATCTTCTTATGGTTGGAAGCCAAAAGTTCAAATTGATGAAGGGCTAAAGTTAACTTATAACTGGTATCTAAATAATTTAGACAAAATCAAAAACTAGTCTCCAACTGGGTGTTCCCAAGTAGGTTTCATTAATTTTTTACTAATTAAAACGCTTTCTTGCTCAGCAAGCTCGAGATCAGATTCAACCATTAATTTAACTAATCCATTAAAGTCTAATTCTGGCTCCCAATTTAACATTTTTTTTGCTTTGCTGGGATCACCTAACAAATGCACAACTTCATTTGGTCGATAATATTTTTCTGATGTCAAAACATGGTCTTTCCAATCAAGCCCAACTTCACTAAAAGCAGCCGCTACAAAATCTTGTACAGTGTGCGTTTCCCCTGTTGCTAAAACCCAATCATCCGGATGATCGTGTTCCAGCATTAATTTCATTCCTTTTACATAATCTCCAGCAAAGCCCCAATCTCTTTTTGCTTCAAGATTTCCCAATGTAAGATTTTTTTGAATACCATGAAAAATACGACCAACTGCTCTAGTAATTTTCCTAGTTACAAAAGTTTCACCCCTTGCTGGTGATTCGTGATTAAAAAGTATTCCATTTACACAAAATAACTTATATGAATCTCTGTAAACTTTTGTCATTTCATGTGCAAAAACTTTTCCAACCGCATAGGGGCTTTTAGGATTAAAAACTGAAGTCTCCGATAAAACCGTTGAATCAACTCCACCATACATTTCTGAAGATGATGCTTGATAATATTTTATTTCTTTATTGGAATTTTTAACTGCTTCTAATAAAGTAAGTGGTCCTACTGTCGATGTTTGAGTTGTATAAAGGGGGTTTTTAAATGAAACAGCAACATGAGATTGGGCTGCAAGATTATAAATCTGATCTGGTTGAATATTATTAATTAGATTATTGAGAGATGATGAATCTAATAAGTCTGAATAATAAAGTTTTAATTGATCACTTTTTCCATACTCTGATATAAGTCCGTCTATTCTTGATGTATTAAAACTTGATGACCTTCTTATAGTCCCATGTACTTCAAATCCAGATTCAAGAAGGTGTTTCGAAAGATAGTATCCATCTTGACCAGTTATTCCAGTTATAAATGCTTTCATAATTTAAGGTTTTCCTCTTTAAGAATTATACGATTATTTAAAGCTAATCCAATTAATATATACATAATTATTGAATAATGAGCATTTTCCATACTTGGATCAAATAGTGAATTAAATATTAACGGAAAAACTAAAAGTTTGTAATCAATTGAAATTGATCTAGATCTAAATTCTTTAAATAGTGCATAATAAATCATAAAACAAATAAATAGGTGAATGAGGCCACCACGAGACAATATATGCATAACATAATTATGAACATTTATATTCGTTCCGTCTTGACCAAGCCTTTGATCTGAATCCATTGAAGGAATAAGTCCATCATAGCCATAACCGTTTATCAATTTATTGGACTTCACCATATCTCTCCAAATATCTTGCCATATTTGAAGTCTCCAATTTAGGTTTCCATCAGATGAAAATATTCTTCCATCCTTAAAATAAAAAAGGCTAACATTTAAAACAGTTTCTTCATAAACATTGTCATTTATTGTGTGATATCTACTTGTAATAGCAAATTTTATGTCATCTGTTATGTCTTCATCAACTTTTATGTCCCTGCTAACAACCCAACTTGAAGAAATTGCAAATACTATTAAAGATAATATGGCCGATATATAAAAATATTTATTAAGTTTTTTAATATTTTGCTTAAATTTTGGCAAAGTTATCAAAGAAAAAATCACCAAAGACAAAAATGCACTTCTACTTTTAACTAAAAAAAGTGGTGCGTACAATGAGCCTACCAAAAATAATACAATTAATGAACTTTGAGAAAATTGTTTCCTTATTAGAAAAATATAAAAAACGAATATAAAAGCTAATAAAAGGTCTGACCCTTTAGGATATTCAAATTTATCAGTATAGTTTAAAAAAAAGTTTTGTAAATTTTCACTTATTCCTCTAGTCGAATAGATATAAATAACGACCAAGCCAACAAAAGACAAGTAAATATCCTCTTTATAGATCATAAAGACCTTGTCGTTCAGTAAATAATAACCTATTAAAATTGCCCCAAGTGACCAAATGTAAGATGAGGTTTTATAAATAAACACATTAGAAAAACTTACATCATTTAAGAAATTGCTATAAATAAATGTTATTACAAGGAGAATTACACAAATATTAATTGACTTATTTTCTAAAAAATATCTTTTTTTGAAAATTGGTATAAGAATGCAAAAAATTAAAAATAACACAAGTGACCCACCTATGATGTATTCTCCAAGCCGATACCCGAAAAATGTCAATCCCATAAATGTTCTTGCAAAAAGGAATGTGAGAAATACAAAAATTTTTACAAAAAGTGAGAATATGTATTTTTGTTTATTTATCAATTTTATGTTTCAATTTAAGGCTTAATAATATTGTAATCATGGGAATTTTTTTCTAAGAGAATTAAAATCATTACAATAGCCCATACAGATAAAATAGTTCCATGAATGTCAGGTTCGTTTTTTCCTTTAGATATTTCTATTCCGTAATAGTGTGTTTGAGATTTGTTAATGTAATATGAAAATCCATTTTCTTTTTTATAATACAAACGATTTAAATAATTAAGCACTTCAGTGAAAACTTCTATTATTTCCTTTTTTTTATAGTTTGTTTCAATAGAGCATTTATATAAAACATACACATAATCAACTAAATCACAGCCTTCAAATTCTGGTTTGTTTTCCAGACAGAAATCTATCAAGCTTTTAGGTAGGTGAACGGGATGATCCAACCAATCTAGTCCAGAAATTACTTTCATTGCCCCATTAATAACTTGCCTTGGGCTTTCTGGTTTTTTTTCAAAATATGATCCCGTTTCTTGGTTAAGCTTAGTTTCTACAAATTTAATCAAATTTTTTTCTAAATCCATTTTGAAAGTAGAATTATAAAGTGCAACTGATGAAAACTGTGCTCCTGCATCCCATGGTTTACTCCAATCATAAGAGTTCAAATAATTTTCAACATTTGTATAATCACTAAATAGTTTATTTGGTTTATTTTGAACCTGATAACCTATTTCAGCTAATGTTGAAATAGTTTGCTTACTGTCAGCATTAATTGTTTTAAAGATATGTCTTTGCTTTAATTCATAGTCTTTTTTTGTAAATGAATTTAAAGTTTTTTTTGTAAAATTCTTAACGTTATAAATTGAAAATTTTTTATTAAAATAATTAACTACTTCTGGATCAATAAAAAAGTTTTTGTACTCATCATTTTTATGTGATTGAAAATCAAGTAAATAATTAGTCCATTGTTTCTTGTCTTTATCACCTAGAATATCCCACTCATTAGACATTTTATATAACTTTATTCCATAGCAGTTATACCCCATATTAATTTTTCTACCAGTAGAAGTAGGAGAACTAGCAACAGGAGCAAAGTTAAAGTTCGAATCTAGCTTTAATTTTTCCAAATACTTTATTGACAATTTTGGTATATCTTGGAAGTAGGAAATATCTGCCATACTATGTTCTTTTCACTAGGTGCTTCAAATACTGTTTTAGATTTATGCTAGTTAATAGTTTTTGGAATTTATTTTTAAATAAAAATAAATCTCTAAAAATTTTATTTATTTTAATTTCGTTAATAACTTTTTTATTTTGTACATTTTTGAAAGTATCAAAAAATTCTTTACACATTACTTCAGCTGAAAAAGGGTATGTATTTAATTTTTTTCTATAAATTTCATAATCTTTAATGATTTCAAAGAGTTTTTCACTAAAATTCTTATCAAATTTTACTCCAAAGCCCTCACAATACTCAGGAATACCTCCACTATCAAAATATAAAACTGGCAAACCACACTGCGCTGCTTCTATATGATGATTCCCTGATGGTTCATTTCTTGAGGCTGTAATATAAATATTATTTTTTTTGATTTCATTAGCAAGAAAGTGTCCTGAAAGTGGCTTCTTAACAATTATATTTTTGAAGCTTACATTATGTGGAATATTTCCTATATATGTGAATTCAATATTTTTGTTTTCTTTTTTTAATAACATTTCATCAAATTCTTTATAAATATCAAATCCTTTATTGAAATGATTACTCCAATGATGTGTCACAAATTTAATTTTTTCTTTGTTAAGTTTACTTAATCCATTTGTATTAAATACCTCTTCATCAGCACCAGACATAATCACAGAAGTTTTAGATTCTAACATGCCAATACTCACATAAATTTGCTTTAACCAATTGCTTACAAAAACTACATGGTCTGCACATTCACTTGCGTCAAGATAATATTTATTAATGTAATCCGTGCCTTTTCTTTCGTCACACTCATTAATTCTTTGAATAACAACAACATTTGGATTAACAAATTTTTTATATTTTTTAATATCTTCATGATTAAATGTAGATGAAGACTCTTTTCGACTCCTTGGATCTGTTAGCAAAATTATATCTATATCTTTATCACACAGATCGTGAATAACACTGTGGCCATTTTTTTGTAGAAATTTTTTAAGATTTACAACAAATAAATTTCCTCCTCCCCAGGGGCCATCAATGATTCTTGAACCAATACTAACTTTCATAGACTTTGTTGAACATATCAATATATCCTAACATTCCATTTGGAATAGAAAGTTTAGATGATTCCACAAAAGCTACCTCTATATTTGGAGTAGCCTGATCAAATGTTGTAATATTTTCATAATCAAAAATAGACTCTTTAGCTAATATCTGTTTTGCTATTCCAACATCCGTTGAAATGACTGGTGTTTTGGTTTGGCCACATTCAACTAGTGCCTGAGGTCCCCCCTCAAGTCTTGAAGTTATTAAATATAGATCTAAAATATTATACAATTCATTCATCATAGAAAAATTTGGCATTTCAAAATATTTATAAGGTATATTGTTTTTCATTAATTCATTTATTACAAAACCTCGTCTTTTTCCTGTTAAAACTACTTTCAATTTTTTATTTTTGTTGAACATATCTTTAATTATTTCAATAAAAATATCTGGCCCCTTAATTAGTTTCGGAGAAATTAAGTCACTACCTTCAGTGTCTCTTTGAAAACTTCCTACTAAATAATCTTCATCAGAGAATCCATATTTATTTCTTAGGTCTGACTTATTGTGAATGGGATACCATATTGCCTGATTGACCCAGAATGGTATGTGAAAAATTGGCTTTTTTGAAATTGAATTTAATTCTTTTTCGGTCTTTTTTGATATAACATGATATGCATCTACATATTTATCATTTTCAATAATTCTTCCTATTTCTTCACTCCCATCTGAAGTGTCTTCTATATGGTAGACCGACTTAACTATTTTCTTACTGTAGTTTTTTTTAATAAAAATTGGATTTGTAGACCAAGGAGCAATATCCCATATTATGTCAGATAAAAATGAAAATTTCGTAGTTATCTTTTTATTATTTACAATCCATTCATGCTTAATTCTGTCGATTATCCATGATTCGCTTATGTCTGTTAAGTATATTTTCATTTATTAAACCAAAGTAATTTTTTATTATTTTGTAAGCTTATTATTACTATATATAATGAAAATTTTAATTACTGGAATTTCTGGACAAGATGGCATATTCCTAACTAAATTAATCAAAAACACTTACTCAAAATTTTCAATTTTAGGAATCTCAAGATCAATGACATTAAAAAACTTTCTTCCAATAATTGAAAATGCCAATTTACATAAACTTCAAAATATTAATCTTGTAGATGTAAGACTTGAAAATCAAGAAGAAGTAGATAAATTAATTAAAGATTTTAGACCAGACTATTTATTTAACCTTACAGGACCAAGCTCTGTATATGAATCCATAAAAAAACCGGAATTAGAATTTAAGATAACCAAAGTATTTGATAATTTAATTGAAGCAAATGTAAAAAACAATAATCTATGTAATTTTTATCAGGCATCCAGTTCTGAGATGTTTGGACAAAATAATAAATTAAATATATACAATGAAAACTCAGAATTTAAACCTAATTCACCATATGCATCTGGTAAATATACAAACCATGAAAAAATAAAACATTTAAGGGAAAAATATGAATGGAATATTTATTCCGGAATAATGTTCAATCATGAATCTGAGTATAGAAAAGATGATTTTCTTTTTATGAAAATTATTCAAACTGCATACAAGATAAAAAATAATACTGAAACAAAATTGAAGCTTGGTAGTTTAAATTATTGTAGAGACTGGTCTTATGCAGAAGATATTGTAGAAGGAATGCTTGCTTTAACTTCTGAAGGTTCTGAATTTGATTACGTTCTGGGATCAGGAAATGGAACCAAGATACAAACAATAGTAGAAAATGTTTTTAACTATTTTGACCTAGATTACAAAAAATTTATTGAGATTGATAAAAAAATATTAAGAAAAAATGATCCCGAAACAATAATTTCCGATCCAACCAAAATTTATAAAGAACTTGGATGGAAAACAAAAAACAACATGGATTCATTTCTCGAAAAAATTATAAAAAGTGTTGTAAACAAATCAAGGTACTAAGTTTTTTCTAACACAGTCTGCAAAATATTTTTGCTTCACTTTGTGTTTGTTTGAAATATTATCAACCATATTTAAAAAATATAATGGTGTTTTAATAAATTTAAACTTTATATTATTTTTTAAAAGACTAGAAAATAATTTGTAATCTTGTGCGTAAAAAAACCTTTCGTCGTAACAATCCTGAGCCAAAAGAGTTTCTTTTTTTATCATTAAAGTACCGTGAATAAATGGATTTTTAATTTTTATAATTAATTTTTTAGGAATGTAGTAACTAATTTTTGGAATGATATCGGTAGTTTGTAAATTTATAGCTCTACTTATACAAAAATCGTATTTTCCAGCTTCTAGATAATTAATTTGCTCTTGGAACCTTGAAATAACAGAAATATCATCACCATCTTGTCTTGCAATAAACTCTCCTTTTGTTTGGTTTATCAAAAAATTAAGAGACTTTGTCAAGCCTAAGGTTTCTTTGTTATAAAATATTTTTATTCTTGAATCTTTGTGCTCAAAGTTTTTTAAAATTACTGATGAATTATCTGTTGAATTATCATCCATAATTAAAAATTCAAAATCTTGATATGTTTGACATAAAACACTTTCTATAGAATTTTCTAGAGTTTTTTCATTATTTTTTACAGACATTATTACAGATATCATGAGATTTATATATTTAAAATTTCTAAAAATTGATTATCAATTTTATTTTTATTTAATTTATTAAAAATATAATTTTTAACATCTTGAACTGCTACTTGATAAACATTTTCATCTTCTAATAAATTTAATACTTTTGTTAGGTCTTCATAATCAAACTGCTTAAAAGAGTAGCTATAATCTTGTGGGAAAAATTCGTCCATACCTCCAAATGAAGGATAAATAGACACCGTCCCTAAGCTAGAGGCTTCACAAAGAAGCCTGGGTTGTCCTTCGTAAAGTTTTGTTGCGGTAACTACAGCCTTTGCATTATTTATATACTCAAGAACTTTATCATTTGGTAGATAACCAAGAAATTTAACATTTTTATCCTTATATTTTCTTTCTAGTTTGGTTTTAATTTCTCCTTCACCAATTATTAATAAATCGCAATGCAGCAGATTGCTTTGACTCCATGCCTGTATTAACTCTTCAACGCCTTTTTCTTTAGAAACTCTTCCTGCATATACAATTGAAGAACTTTTATTCCCTTTGGGATAATTCTGAAAATTTATTGGATTATTAAAAATTTTTATCTTTTCTTGATCTATCCCTGATTCAATTAATTTTTGCCTGTGAAAACTATTCACTGCTAAAAGTGTTATCGGATAATATTTTATAATTTTAAAATATTTGAGTGAGTATAAAAATAAGAAAAAAGACTTTACATAAGACTCGGAATAATATTTATTCAAAAAAAAGAAATATGGATTACTAAATCCACATGCGTCACATTTATATCTGTTTGAAAGATGGTTCTTTGCTAAAAAGTGCCTACCGCACTCATATCTAAAATTATGTATTTTTAGAATTACCTTGACTTTTTTCTTTTTTAAAACATCGAAAATACCTAGATTCACTTTGAACCAAGTATTGTGAATGTAAACTACATCAGGTTTAAACTTATCTAGAGTTTCTTTGAATTTTCTGTTGGTCATAATGTTTGAGCGTATAAAAAATGACAAAATATCGAATATATTTAAAAAGCTTTTATTTTTTTCGTAAAAAAAATCTACTTCATAATCTTTCTTAAAATACTCTAATTCCTCATGTATGTTCGAGTCTTCTCCTCCAAAATCTTTATAAAAATTATGAACAATAAGCAACTTTTTCATATTACTTTAAAACTTTTACTACTCGCTTTTCATCTACAATATCAAGCTTTATTAAAGAGTCCACCTTTTCGTATCTATCTGGATCATGAGTTGAATTTATAACAGTTATACTTTGTTTTGATATAAGCGATAAGACAAGATCTTGTGATTTATCATCTAAATTCGCCATTGACTCATCTAAAAGCAAAATATCAGGCTTAGACAAAATGGCTCTAATAAATGCTATTTTTTGCATTTGCCCTGAAGATAAGGATGTATTATCAACTAATCTATCGAGATCGTTACCCTCTTCTTCATTAAAGACTTTAAACTCATGCAGCATTTTCATAATTTCTGAATCATCAATCTTTTTGGGATTGCCATACATTATATTTTTACGAAGCGTTGTACGAAATATATATGGTGTTGCGCCAATATATGCGAAATTCTCTGAAAATGTAAAGAGTTTTCCTTTTTCAGGCCTTAATACGTTTCCTAAAAGGCCTAAAAGTGTACTCTTGCCAGAACCATTTGGGCCGATAATAATGTTGTGAGAGTCTTTTTCAATAATAAGATCTAAGTTTTCAAATATATATGTTTCGCTGTTTATGTACTTAAAATCAATTCCTTGTAATTCTATTTTATCTGAATTGTCAACTGTAATATAATCTGGATTCTTGACAACAGTTACTTTTTCAAGTTCCATAAATTCTTTAATATGTACTTGGGCATTTATAACCTTATTAAGAGCACTAGTAACAGTTGACAATGCTTGAAAAAGTCTGATCGTGACTCCAAGAATATCCAATGTTATCTTACTCATCAATCCTGAAATATTTAAAATAATTGCAAATACTATTAAAGTGAAAAAATTTGGTAGCTGTCCATTAAAAAATTGAACTTTATAATCTTTATAAACAATGTCATAAATTTTCGTTAATAGATCTTGGAAGGTATCTTTTTCTTTCTTCTCCATTCTAAGCATTTTTATTAATGATAAATTTTCTAATACATTTACCAATTCATTATTCGCATCCAAGCCAAATTTAAATTGTTGATGCATATATCTTCTACTTGCTGAAATTAGCTTCGTAATGGGAATTCCGAGAATTATCACACCAATTGTAAAAAATCTTACTAATTCTATATCAGAAATCATTAAGTATGCTGTGTAAGCAACAGCTTGAAAGAAAAAATTTAAAAATTGTGCAAAATTTGAATAAAAAAACGAAATGTGACTGCTTAAAGTATTTATATAGTAATAGGAATCTGCAGTTGAAAAGTTTTTTTGTTCAAGCATTTTTGAAAACAGGTAAGTCCTTAGACTTACAGTTACAGAAAGTTCTATTTTTTTTAGTATTATTGCTTGGCTGTATGCAACCAGATACCTCAAAATAACCAAAAATATTATAAGAATTCTATTCTCGTTTATAACCGTAAGAACAATATTTATTATTTCAATATTTGTATCCTGAAAAGCAATAAGTGAAGCAAAAGTAGCAATTAAAAATAAGTCGATACCAGCACTAAATTGGGATAATAAAATTGCACTAAAAATTAAAATCTTCTTATTTTTTGTTTTAGTTAGTTTTGATATATATAAGATATCGTTAACAATATCTTTTAATTTATTCATGATTTTGATTATATTTGTATATTTTAAATAGATTAAACAAAGTTAAGATATTTAAAATTTAAAATTAAATTAATTCAATATCGTTTTTAATAATCAATAAAATATAGAAACCTTCATGAAAATATGCTCGTTTTTGTGAAATAATAATTACTATATCAATATATTATGAATAAATTTTCGAACACTGCTGTATGCTTTGTAGCTGATTTTAAATATTTATATAAAAATTTCTCTAGAGTTTACAATCAACTGCGAACTAATGGAAATTACCAAGATGAGATTGTAATCATTACAAATTTTTTTTCTCCAACATTTTTAATAAAAGATATTCGTAAAAAAAATGGAGTTGTTGTACTACGTTTTAAAAAAATTAAATATGACAAGAAAACTGAAAAATCTTTAAAAAATTTAAGTGTTAATCAAAACAGACACATTAATAAAAATTTCCAATGGAATAAGCTACATATATTTACCAAAAAAATTAAAAAATGGAAGTATATTCTATATCTTGATATTAATTTAAGTATTCACCACGATATTAATCCAATTTTAAATATCAGACCAATTAACAAAATTTTTGCAAGAGCTGATGGGTTTCCTGAATATAAGTGGAAACTAAGCTCTCAGTTTGATCAGTCAAAAAAAGATTACAAAAAATTAAGTGAAAATTTTGATTTAGACAGAACTGACTATTTTCAGACTGGTCTAATGTACTTTGATACTGCGATCGTAACAAGCTCTACTTTTAAAGAAATTATTTCGCTAGTTAAAAAATATCCAATATCTACAACGAATGAACAAGGCATATTAAATTTATATTTCCTTTTTATTTATAAAAAATATAAGGAACTTGATTCATACATAGAAGGCAAACTTTCTTATTTTTATTGGAAAACAGTTGATAGTGAAGTAATCATTACCAAATCTTTAAAGCAACAATATAAATAGAAATTAACTGACTTAATAAATAGATCTTGATTTGTGGTTCAAAAACAAAAATTTTTATTTTATGTTTTAAATCTAATAAGTTTAAATGATTTAATTTGATTAGAAAATATTTTTTTTATATATCTATATAGTTTTTTTGGCAATATTGCTTTTGCAAAAGCTCTAAGAAAAGAATAGGCTTTCCAACCAAATTGATATATGTATACAAATTTAGATATTTCGATCAAACTCATAAAAAAATATTTTTTTAGATTAGAGTAATTTTTTCCATTACTTAAATTGCTTATATACTTTAATACATGACTTTCAATAAGTCTCGGATAGCCATAGTGGTTATCTGATCTACATCTATATTGGTAAAACTCTAATGGAATATTTTGTAAATATGGATTTCCAGGAACATCAAACCTGTCAACATGAAATGCTTTTACATTTATTTTTTTCAATAAGATTGATAATCCAACATCATCCCAATAACTATGATCCCAAAAGTTTTGATTTTCAATAATCAATTGAATACATTTTTTACTCAACACAAGAGTAGAACCGCTTACAAAATCTATTTTGTTACCAAAATTATCATTTGTACTTTGTATACTCCCAGCATATATAGCTTCTTTAGAGGGAAAATTTTTATTAATAAATTTCTCCAAATTATCAAAATCTACATAAGAGCTTGGAGTAGGTCTTACTATAAAATCGTAATCTAAATTTTCTTCTGCCCACTCAAATGCCTTAAGTGTTTTTTTTCCCATACTTAATGTATCGTCGGGAACATCAAGAAATAAATCGCTTCCAATTAGATTGGATTGTTTTCCAGCAAGTTGAGTTTTGTTACCTTGTCGATACCAATAAATATTTTTATTTTTTGTGGACTTTAAATATATTTTTTTTTGAGCTTTTATATTTCTATTTGCTGGATAAGTGTTTGAGGAAATTATAAGTGTGGCAACTTTAATATTTTTGGACATCTTCAAAGTATAATTTCTTACATATAATAAATTAATGATACGTTTTATTATTTATTACTTAGTTATTGGAATTGGAAAAATATGATTGATGTTAAAATATCACTGCCGGGTGAAAATTCATACGCCTCGTTTGAAAATTTTATTGATCCAAAAAATAAAATCTTTCAAAATGTTAATTTTCATATTAACAATGATGTTCCGGAGGCTGATTTTTGGTTTGTTTTTGAAGATTTGTATAAAAATCAAGAAGAATGTTTGATAAATAAAAAAAACATAGTTTATCTGAATACTGAAACCTCCTACCCTGGCTCTTATTTTTTAAATAAGCATTTAAAAAAATATTTAGAACAATTTCAACTTCAGTATGGTTGCTATGAAACATTCAACATGAATTATACAAATACTTTTCCATTTCTCCCTTGGATGATAAATTACAAGTCTAATTCATCAATATTTTCACAAACTGGAAAAAATGTTGAGGAACTAAGAAATTTAAAAAGTATTAAAAAAAATAGAAATATTAGTGTAATTTGTTCTAATAAAAAAATAACAGATAATCATAAGATGCGATATGAATTTACGAGGAAATTGAAAGGATATTTTGGTAGTGATCTTGATTGGTATGGTGTTGGCGAAAACCCTATTGACAGTAAGTGGGAAGGATTAAAAGACTACAAGTATCATATAATAATTGAAAACGGTCAGAAGACTAATTTAATATCTGAAAAATTATTTGATTCTTATATTGGATTATCATTTCCAATATATTTTGGTGCACCAAACACAACAGAGTATTTTTCTAAAAACTCTTTTGCAACAATAGATTTAAATAATTTTAAAGATTCAGTAAATACAATAAAAGATGTAATTCAAAACAATACCTATGAAAATAATATTGAAAATATTTATAATTCTCGTGATCTTGTGCTTGGTGACTATAACTTCTTAAATAGGCTTTCAAAAATCATTGAAGATATAGGTTATAAAGAAAACAAACATCCAAAAGAAAATGTTGTATTAAACAGTGTTAATGAATTCTGGAACATGAACACTCCTTTGAAAAAAAAGGTTAAACACATCATTTCTCGAAAACTAAGGCTCAATAATTAAATGAATCTTAGTTTGTCTAGACTAACAATTTTTTATTTTTGTTAAAAATCAATTTTTCAAAAAGAGTATCTTGAATTTTAAAATGAACCTAGTACAGTCGTTTTATGTTACATAATGACTTAGTATCTGTTGTAATTCCTTCGTATAATAGATTTGAATTTTTAAAAAATGCTATAAAAAGTGTTCAAAACCAAACTTATAAAAATTATGAAATAATCATAGTTAATGATGGTTCAACCCAAAAAGAATATTACAGCTATAAATTTCCAGAAGAAGTTAAAATTATTAATCTTGAAACTAATCAAAAAAATATTTTAGGATACGTTTCAAACGAATACATTAGAAACTTTGGTATAAAAGCAGCTCAAGGGAAATACTTAGCCTTTCTAGATGACGATGATTTATGGATGCCCAAAAAACTTGAAATCCAGCTAAAAAAAATGCGAGAGAATGATAGCAAGTTTTCATCGACTGAAGGTTTTTATGGTGAAGGACATTACAACAAAGATACAGACTATCAGCTTTATAATGATGAAAAATATTATTCTGTTATAAAAAAGAAATATTCTGGGACTAAATTTTATAATTTTTTACATAAATTAAAAGGTAAAAAATTTACGTACCCTGAAATTTGGACCAATGAATTTATACAAGTTCACAACTGCATAATTACTTCTAGCGTTATAGTTGAAAAAAACTTAATGGATGTTTTAGGAGGATTTAGAGGCTTACCAACATCATTAAATGCTGACTACGATTGTTGGCTAGGACTTCTACAACTTACAGATTTGCTTTATATAAAAAAACCTCTGTTTTATTACGATGGAAATCATGGTGTTGGTCAAAATTGGAAGTAGCTTGCTTAGTGTAAGAGCAATAACTATAGAAAAATATTAAATACAGACAACTTGAAAAATTATAATACTTATCGTAAAGCTCTCCTAAGTAAAAATCCTATTGCTTCAATAATAATTTTGTAATTCATTTTAGAGGTACCTAGTGACCTATCGTAAAAAGTAATTGGTACTTCTTTTATTTTGTAATCTTTACTTTCTATAAAATTTGTTATTTCAACTAGAAACGCATATCCATTTACCTTTGGAGAGAATTCTAATAAATCAATAACAATTGTTTTATTTAAGAGCCTATACCCACTTGTTTGATCGTTTACTTTTGATTTAAAAATATACCCAGATAATTTATTTGCATATTTCGATAAGTATTGCCTTCTTTTTGTCCACCCTTCAGTTTTCCCACCAGAAACATACCTACTTCCAATAACTAAATCATTTTCGTACCTGTGTTTCATTATTTCAGCTAAATCTTCAAACCTATGAGAAAAGTCAGTATCCATTTGAATGAAATAATCGTATTTATTATCTAAGCCCCACTTATAACCTTCAATTACTGCAGAACCATAGCCCAGCTTTCCAGGCCTTTTTATTATGTTTATTGATTTATTATTTTGCATATTATTTTCAACAATAGATGCGGTTCCGTCAGGTGAGTTATCGTCTACAACTAAAAGTGATAGACCACCGAAAGATAATACAGAATCTATAAATTTTTGAATATTTTCTAATTCATTAAAAGTGGGAGTAATAATAAGTATTTTTTCCATTTAATTTATTAATAAAGATTGAATAGTAATTTGTATGCTTTTTAAAATTCTGTAATAGTTAGAAGATACCGTTGTTCCACTCATCTGGAGACAACATTCAGGCATGATTGTAAAAAAAGACACGGTAATCAGTAGAAGTATAGGGATTGTCCAACTAGTTACAGTTCTAATATTTTTTTTATTCAATGTTAAATAACTAAAGAAACATAAATGAAATAATGAAAATATCCATCTACCCCAGTCAAAACCAACTACAAATAAAATTGGAATTACTAAAAAATATTTCTCTTTAAGCAAAAAAGACTTTATTTTTGCAAAATCAAAATAAATTTCATTTAACTTTATTTTAAAAATTGCCATTAATGTACATATGACCATAAAAAAATAAAATGACCATAAAAACATAGAGCCTGAAAAAATTAAAACTTCTGTAGTGTTAAAAAACGAATCAAGTAATGACCAGCCTATTGCTGTTATTGCATTAGGATCAATAACAATTTGACTTTTATCAAATTCACTTAAATTTTCCCATATTGTTTTAGAAGCAGAATTATTTCCGGCACTTATTATTACTATAAAAAAAGTTAAAAAAACAATTGGTGCGTATATATTTATAATTTTTCTTGAATTGTTTAATTTCTTTTTAAAAATAAAAACAATGAAAGGTATTGTAATCATTGCAATTCCCTCATGAATTAGAATCATCAATATTGAACAAATAATTGTAATTATTAAGACTAAGTATTGATTTGCATTAAGTCTGAGAAACATTACCGTAATCAAAAATAAATTCAGTACAAACATCTCTTTTCTATGAAAATATTGATTAAATATTGTAATGTTTAATATTCCAAAAATACTTATTAAGTAAATAAAATGTTGAATTGGGCTAAGTTTTGAAAGCTTAATAAAAATGTAAGACATTAAAGCAAAGATTACAAAATTTATAAAAACAACTAAATTAACAGTATCAAACAAAATAGAATCTTTATCAATTATTTGAACCATTTCACCAATGAATCCTCTTCTAGTGAATTGTCCAGGGTAAGAAACTAGCAATTCAGAAAAAGACCAAGGCGAATATTCTAGCATTTCAGAAAGAACTGTTCTTTTAGCAACCTGAGCAATTGAAAGCAAGTAGATCAAAAAAGAAAAATAATTGACAATTTTATTATTCATCATTTTGTAGTCTACCCAATTATATAAATGTGGTTAAAGAAAAACATAACTGAAATTTTTTAATCATTTTGGATGCTTATCCAATTTGATGGAATATTTATGAGACTAATTTCTGAATTTCTCCACCAAGGGTCAGGATAAATAACAACCTTATTCTCTATTTCTGACAAAAATGCTGCAATACTTGAAAAAGAACTATTAGCTGTGATGTAATACTTATAATTCAACATTTTTCTCAAAATTTTTATAGACTCTTCACCTTGTATTGGCTTGTATAAATTTTTAATATTTTTAAAAACTTTCTTATTTAGACTTAAATTTATATCGTCAGTAAATATATCGAATTGTAAATCATTATTAATTTTTAATAATTCATTAATAGCTTTTGCATAATAGATATCAGACAACTCCTGATTTATTAATTTATAATCAGTCTTTCGGATGTGCAATGCTGCAACATTGTTGTTTTGATTATTGCTAGTTAAATTTAGTTTGTCTTTCAAAAAAGGTTTTGATTTTTCCAAATATTTAAAATTTTGATAATAACCAACAAATCGGTTGTAAATTTTCAAATCTGCAATCTCAAAAGAGTTGTCTTCCCAAAATAAACTATTATTTAATCTAAAAATAATGTCTGATTTTAAATTAATATTCTTAAATCCTAATTCACTAATGTTAACTTCTAGCTTCCTGGGGAATTTATGGCTACTATGAAAAAAACTTGTATCTAAGAAAGTGTTAAAACCAAGAGAAATAAGATAGTTTGCAAATGAGATTTGAAAGATCTGATTTCCTAATCCTCCTTTTAAATTTACCAAAGCAAACTTACTCATAAAGTAACTCTAGTTATTTTCAAAATGTTTGTAATGAGTTAAATTATTGAAAAGAATTTACTATATTTAAAAGCTTAATTTTTATAAAGAGTTTAAATCTTATATTCTTTCTTGGCTTTTTCAATCAAAGATTTGTTTAAAGGATTTAGCCCAAACCTTAACTCTACAACAGTCCTTTCAATCTCCTGTAAAGAGTTTTCATTGGTGCTAAGTCCGCTCCTGTCATTTAGGTAAAATCCAAGATTAAAATCAATATGCTTACCATTACCACTTCTAGCAAGTTTCATAGCAAAATCAAAATCTGCACCGCTTAAGAGTTGTTCGTCAAAACAGCCTATTTTTTCTAATATACTTCTCTTAAACATAAAAAAAGGTCCTAGTATCATTCCTTTTTTTAATTCATTTTCTAATCCTGAAACATCAATATAATTCCCTTTCTTATTTTTAAATTTATTTGTTATTATATAATTTCCGTAAACAAAATCGATTTCATTGTTCTCGTTAAAAACTTCTACCATTTTAAAGAGGGACTCTGGTGTTCTAATATCATCTAAATTCCATATACAAATTAATTCTGACTCTGTTCTTTTTATAGCTTCATTCCATGCTTTTGGTAGAGAAATTTTTTCTTCCTGTATATTTAAATTAATAAATTGGTATTTTTTTTGTCTTTTTTTTAAAATATTTAATTCATTTAACGATGGATTGACCAACTCAATAGCAATTTCAAAATCTTTAAAAGTTTGTGAAGCTGCAGATTTCAAATAATATTTTATATATTTTTCAGCTTTGTAAGCTGATGCAAGAACTGTTAATTTCTTCATTAAAACAATGCTAGTAATAACAAATAAGTATTGCTATAAGTTGAGAGGCTGGGCAACCATCTTTTCATAATTTTTAATATCTAGATTCTTGACAATGAACATATTGACAACATGAGGATAGAATATTATTAATGATTAATTTCTTTTATCATCCGGGCTACGCGAAGAGAAAAAAAAGTTTTTTGACTTTAAAACTTCGAGAGTCAGTATTAATCAATAAATTAATTGATTTTGCTTATTATTTTAATTTAATATTCCCAAATAGGTATATCACAAACGGTACACACAAATGTATAAACAATACCCTTAAAGCACTAAAACAAAATACAGCATCCAGGTACAACCAAAATGTTTATCAAAACTCTTATATTTTACAATTTGATTGGTATGGTGAAAAAGTTTTGAATGAAATATTGAATAGCCCTATCGCAAACAAAAAAATTCTCGTAGGACCTTTATATACTACTGATCAATTAAAAAAATTATCAACATATATTGCAAAATATAACTTTATAAAAGTTGTTGCTGCGTCAAAATATTCTGTAAATAAAATAATCTCCAAACAAAATATAACCATAAGTGAAGAGGATTTTTGTGTCATACCTACTGGAGTTACAAATAGAAAAAAAGTAACGTTTAAGAATCGAAATAAAAAATGTTTAATTTATTATAAAAATAGGGATGAAAACGATCTGGAAAGAGTTGTAGAATTCTTAGATAATAAAAACATCACCTACGATTTATTTGAATATGGGAAATATCATAATAACAAACTACTTGATGCAGCAAAGAATAATAAATTTTGTATATTACTCAACTCTCCAGAGTCCCAAGGGATTGCTGTTCAGGAGATGTTATCAATGAATATTCCTATGTATGTTTGGGACTTACCGTCAAATGAATCAAATTATTTTGCTTCATCAATTCCATACTTTGACGAAAGTTGTGGAATTGTAACAAATAGCCATGAAGAGTTTTTAAATAGCTTTGAAACTTTTATTGATCAATTACCTTTATATAAACCAAGGGAATTTATTTTAGATAAATTATCATATGAAAGGTTTATTGATAATTTACAATATCAATTTGACGAAATTAACTTATAAGTTTAGGTTACTAACTATTTATTTATTATTTTTGACAAATACAATATTTCCTGCGATTGGATTATCTGCATAGTCTTGATAATGAAATACTAGCTCTTTTAATTTTTTCACATTATTAAATTTTTCAATTGTCAATGTGTTTATTCCATCCCTGAGGAAAACGTAAGCTGTGTGTTTTTTAAGAGAAGTAATGATCTGGGACAAAAAATTAAATTTAAATATATCTATTTCAACCATTAAGTTGTTAAATAAAATGTTATTTTCTAAAATCTGTAATGTTATTTCGTAGTCGTAGCCTTCTGCATCAATTTTTATTATGTCATAAAAGTTTTCAATAAATTTTTTTTCAAAAAGAAGTGTTTCTATCCTATAGGTTTGTATATCTACTCTGTTGATTGTTTCATCTTGTAATTTAAATTTATCCAGGTTTTCTTTTTGCATTGTAAATAATGCCGAACTTGATGATGGAGAGTAAAAAGATAAAACTTTGTCTTCAGAACTAATTCCAAAATTATGAAAATATACTTTTGCAATTTTTTTAATTTTACTTGAGTAATTTTTCTTTAACTCTCTAAAGGATGCCGGGTTGGGTTCGATGCATATAATATGGAACTTATGTCCAAAATTATTACCAGAAATAATATTAAAAATCTCTCCTTTATGAGAACCTATTTCTAATATTTTTACTTTTTTTTGTGAATGTAGTCTAGAAAGTATAAAGTCTAACTCCATGTGTTCTACTATTTTATTATTTTTATTTGTAGCTCGAATTATCCGGATGTACTTTTTGAGAAAATTTTTTATTGAAGATGGTAAAAGATTTTTAATAAGTTTTTTCACTTATTTATAATTTTATATCATTAAAAAGAATTTACATTATTTTTAATTAAACTGTACATTTATATAACTTTTAAGTCTTATTTTTTTGTTAAAGTATTGAGAAAGTTTAAATTGCAATGATAATTTGTTTAGGAGATAGCCATAGTTCTGTTTTTTCTCAAGAAGAGAGAATTATCTCACAGTGGCCAAAAAAAGATTTTAAAGTGTTTAGTAAATTTAAACCAATTAGAATTGGGCCGGCAACAGCTTATAATCTAGAAACCAAAGTTGATCATTTAAACAAGGTACTTAATAGAACATTTTATATTAAAAATTCTTATGTACTTTTTTGTTTTGGAGAAGTAGATATTAGGGCACATTTAATAAAACAGTCAAAACTTCAAAATAAAGATGTTGAATCTATTGTTGCACAATGCATTGATAGATATATTTCTGCAATAAAAAAAGTTGATCCGATAAGAAAAATCAGAAAAGCTGTATTTGCTCCAATAGCTAGTTGGTCAGAAGAAAAGCCATATGATGGGCCTTCTTTTGGTTCAAATGTAGAGAGAAACCATGTAACAAAATTATTCAACCAATATTTAGAAAAAAAATGCAAGGAAAATAATATAGTATTCATTTCAATATTTAAAGAAATGTTAAATAAAGACGGAACTACAAATTCACTTTATTTAGATGATTTTGGAACGGGTATACATTTAAATCAAAAAAGCATGCCTTTTATTTTAAAAAAACTAAAAGAAAAAAACTTAATAAATTAGATGATTAATAATCTTAATGTTTTTTGTTTAAAACGTAATATAATATTTTTGTATGAGTCTCGTAAAACTAATTTCACATAGGGGAAATATATTTGGTCCTAATACTCAACTTGAAAATGACCCAGAATATATTTTAAAAGCTTTAAGTCTTGGATACGATTGTGAAGTTGACATTTGGATTATTGAAAAAGAATTGTATCTAGGTCACGATGAACCAACTTACAAAACGAGTATGGATTTTTTATTAAAACATGAAAAATATCTTTGGGTACATTGCAAAAACTTTGAAGCATTGGAATTTTTAAATAAAATTAAAGAGCTTAATTATTTTTGGCATCAAGAAGACAACTTTACAATTACAAGTAGAGGTTACATTTGGACTTATCCGGGTAACAGTATTGGTAATAATAGTGTGATAGTCAACAACGATAATAAATTGACTGAATATAAATGTTATGGAGTTTGTTCGGATTATATTGAGTTATATAAATGAATTTTACCTTTGGTATCGTCACAAATGGTAAAGACTACAATCATTTAAATAATTGTATACAAAGTATCAATATTCAAAATATCAAAGATTACGAAATTATTATCGTTGGCAATATTGATAAAGATAAAGTTGAAAGTAAAAATAAAATAAATTTTATTGATTTTGATGAAACAATTAAACAAGGATGGATAACTAAAAAGAAAAATTTAATTACTCAAAATAGCACTTATGAAAATATTGTTTTTATGCATGACTATTTATTACTGCATAAAAAATGGTACTCAGGTTTTAAAAAATTTGGTAATAACTTTGATATAGTAATGAATAAAATCCTTAATCCTGATAAAAGTAGATACCGAGACTGGACATTGTGGCCACACAATGATTGCTTTGTAGATGACATAGTAGATAACAATGCATGTTTACTTCCATATAACATTTCAAACTTATCTCAGTTTATGTATATTTCTGGTGCATATTGGGTTAGCAAAAAGAATATAATGAAGGAATTCCCTTTAAATGAAAACTTAGTTTGGGGTGAAAGTGAAGATGTAGAGTGGTCAAAAAGGGTCAGAGAGTTTAAAGAATTTAAATTTAATAAATACTCAAAAACAATTTTACAAAAGCACAAGAATCCTCAATTTGGTAAAATTTCAAAATCTCAATTAAATAACATTTTGGATAGAGTATAAATTATGAAAAAAAAATTATACAAATTAAAAGTTTTTCTTACAATAGTATTTAGAAAATACTATCAATCTTTTTACTTAAAAGCTTTCCAAAAAAAACTTATTTCCTATAAAAATAAAGTAGATTTAGTTAAAAATGAATTTGAAAAGTTCTATATAGATATTGGACCTGAACACGGAATACTACAAGGTTTTGAGTACGAAGGTGCAAATACTCACTGTACCCAATGTTTGTATACCTTAACTAGACTTACGAGGTCAAAAAACGTTCTTGAAATTGGTTCATATCGATATAGAACAACTAATCAAATTGCAAAGGCAATACAAGAAACTCATGGATTAAATTCAAACGGAAATGTTGTTACTTTTGATGTGATAAAAGGTGGTTATGATGCCGGTACCAGTTATGAGATCTCTAGCCCGATAATAAATGCGAACTTTTGGTACCCATATAAAACTGGTGATACAAAGAAACTAGATAATACAAAATTTGTTTTTGATAATTCACAATACTCAAACAAAGAACTCGTCAAATTGAATAAAAATATCCTTAAAGAAATATGCTTAGATCTAAACATTCAATATTTTGATTTAGTTTTTATAGATGGTGACCATACTGCAGTAGGAATTGAAAATGATTTTGAAGTAATCTCAGAATTTGCAAATAGAGACACATTAATAGTTGTTGATAACATTTGGGACTCAAGGCTTGTAGAGGTAAAAGAATTTTTTGATCAGCAAAATTATATTAAATGGAACTTTAAAGAGTTTAACGATAAATACTTTAGCAAAAATAAAGTACAAGATACTGGAGTTTTAGTCTTAGAAAAAGCTTAGTGTTTGCTATCTGTGATTCAAAAACTTTATGATTAAATATTAAAAATATTTTAAATAATAATTTTTTAACTTTGTTCTAAAGAATCTTTTAATAAAACTAATATATCTACCGTATTCGGTTTTAAAAGATTTAAAAGTGTGTTTTTCATTGTAAGAAGTTTTAAAAGTAAAGATCTGTTGCAAGTTTTCAAATCTCTTATCCATACTTAAACCTCTCCATTCGATGTCTTTATAAATTTCAAGGGGTATGGAAAAAAAAGAAGAGTTTATACACTTATTCCAGCTTTTATACATTTGATCAAATTTTAAAAATAAGCTTAAATCATTTAATAAATAATTTCTACTTATTTGAAACCCTAAATCGATGTAAATGCATCTTAGATATTTGAAAACCATATTTCTAGAACCATTTATAGAAAGTCTATTTGATTCCTGTGAGTGAATGAAATTACTAAAATTTTTTTTTGAAGAACCTAAGATAAAATCTCCAAAAACAAAAGGGGAATTATTATAAAACTCACTAACTAGTACTTGGTTATCTAATTTTTGATAGCTTGATAAAATCCACTCCCAAAAAATATTTGGAATATGTTGATCAGTTCTAATTTTTACGAAATATTGAATTTCATTATCACGACTCAGATGATCAAAACCTTTTTTTATAGTATAAAATTGTCTTTTTTGATTTAAATAATCAAAATTATAAGGATCCGTACTAAAAATTTTATTTACATTTGTAATATTAATTCCAGAATCTGAGCTCCAACCTGAAAAGACAATATTACTAATTGGAATGTATTTTGAAATAATTTCTATATTTTTTTTAATTGTATCTGTAGAATCAAAACCCTCTGGATTATCGTTTCTTCCTCCGCTCCCATAAGAAAATACAGGTCCTTGAATAATTACACCAAATTTTTTTTCCATCTTATTATTATATATTTAATGATTAAATTAATTATTTTTGATTTAGACGGAGTTCTGTATGATTCTAAAGAATTTCATTTTGAATCTCTTAACAAAGCAATTGGTGAGTATGACTCAAAATATTTAATATCAAAAAAAGAACACTTAAACATCTACGATGGTTTGCCAACAAATACCAAACTTGAAAGGTTATCAATAGATAAAAAACTACCAAAAGAAGCTCATAAAGAGATATGGGAATCTAAGCAAAAATATACTCTAGAAATGTTGAACAAAATATCAAAAGATGCTGAACTAAAAGAAATATTAGAAGAATTAAAAGCAAACGATATTAAAATTGCATGTTGTTCAAATAGTGTAAAAAATACCGTAGAAAAAATTTTAAATAACTTATGTATTTCCGATTATTTTGACTTTATACAAGCAAATGAAGATGTTAAGTATCCTAAACCTTACCCTGAAATGTATTGGAATACTATGCTAGAGTTTGGTTTGCTTCCCTCTGAGACAGCGGTTATTGAAGATTCAGCAGTTGGAAGACTTGCTGCGCTACAAAGTGGTTCTAAAACTTTTTTTGTTGAATCACGAAAAGACCTTAACTTAGAATTTATACAAGATATTATCAATACAAAGGAAGGAAATAGCAAGATGGATACTTATGTTAATAAAAAAATGAATGTGTTAATACCACTAGCTGGTGCAGGATCTAGGTTTTCAGAGAAAGGTTATGTGTTTCCAAAACCTTTAGTTGAATTAAAAGGCAAGCCAATGATTGAAGTTGTAGTTGACAACATAAACATAGAGGCTAATTTCATTTTTATAGTACGAAAAGAACATGTAGACCAATATAACATTGATAAAATGCTCAAACTAATTAAAAATAATTCAAAAATTGTTGAAATTGATGGCTTAACTGAGGGTGCTGCATGTACTACATTATTAGCTAAAGAATATATTGATTCTAATGATCCACTATTAATTTGTAATTCTGATCAATTTATTAACTGGAATCCAAGAGAAATGATGTACACATTCACTTCTAAAGATTATGATGGCGGAATCTTAACGTTTAAAGCTTCTCATCCTAAGTGGTCATATGCCAAAGTGAACGATGAAAATATAGTAACCGAAGTTGCAGAAAAAAATCCTATAAGTGACAACGCTACAGTAGGGGTTTACTACTGGAAGCATGGAAGTGATTATGTCAAATATGCTGAACAAATGATTAAGAAAAATACAAGAGTAAACAATGAATTTTATGTATGCCCAGTATATAACGAAGCAATTGCAGACAACAAGAGAATTACTATTGGCGAAGTAGAAAAAATGTGGGGAATTGGAACTCCAGAGGATTTAGATAGTTTTTTAAATGAGAATAAAGACATTGTCCTCTAAAAAGTATTAATTAATATTTATACTGTAGACCTCGGCTTATCAAATCTATTAAATTACCAAAATTTGAATCAAAAGAATAATATTTAGTGTACCTATCAAGGGCTATTTTTGATAATCGATCATAATAGTTAGGGTTATTCTTTAATCTAAACATTTCAGTCGCATAACCAACAACATCGTCTTGAAGAAATACTTTTCCTGCATCTCCAACAACTTCACGCTGAGCATTATTTTGAGCCTCGTGGCTCACCATTGGCAGGCCATGAAACATTGCTTCTGTAAAAACTAAACCAAAAGTTTCTCCATCGCTCCTGCCATGTGTAAAAACATTTAATGAATTCAAAAATTTGTGAATTTCTAAATCATTTCCAGTATGATCAAGCTGCTTAAAGTTTATAAGTTTTAATTCATTGGCTTGATCTGTGTATTGTTTTGATCCACCAAGTAAAACAAATTGTGTTTTTTTAGACATTATTTTTGAATAAGCCAAAAGCGGAATCTCTGAATAAATATCATTATTATTCCTTTGGTGAAAACCAAAAGTAAAAACATCTTTCTTTTTTGGAGGAAGTGTTTCTTTATTTAATTTTATTTCTCTTAATAGGGGATGTACTTCCAATTTACTAGGATCTCCTCCAGAATTTAACCATTGCTTTCCAGCCCAGTCAGAAATTAAAACATTTTTAAAAATATTATTTTGATTATCAACACCCGCATTAAGCGTAACAAAATTAATTATTGGAGTATTTTGAATTTTATTAAATGGGTACTCCGGATGTCCTGCCCTTGCAGAAATTACTAATTCATAATTTTTTTCGTCAAATAATTCCCAAAAATTTGAATCTACCCAATCATGTGTTGAAACAGTAATATTTTTGGCTTTTACACTAAATTTTTTTAAAAAAACATTACTACTTTCAATATATTTTTTTCTATATTTATCAGTATCAGGGTGTATCCAATCAGAACCTATATAAGGGGCCGAATCGCAATAAAAATAATCAACCTTAAAATCTAAATTTGATAAATTAGCAGCAAGAGTTTGTAGAAATACTTCAGTACCACCAGTTGCTAACCCTCCAAACTTAATAAAGGCAATTCTACTCATCAAGTAAATCCTTAATTTCTTGTATATGCCATATATCTAATTTCTCAAAATAATTGGGAGAGTACTTTTCAAACCAATCTTTAATTTGATCAAATCTCCAATAAGATTGAATATAAAATTGGTCTTGATCGAAAAACTCTACTCCTCTTATCCAATCATCTTTAACTTTAGCTGTAGTTGATAATTCATATATATCTCGTAATTTGTTATTTTTAAATTTGTTCCTATCCAAAGTTATTGAATATTTTTTGTTGATAATTTCTACATTACTTCCTTTGCTTTCGATTAGTTCAGAACACCTGTACCAGCATTGCTTTATTTGAAAAGCATCCCAATTACAAAACTGCAAATGTAAAATATTTCCTTCGTCTTTATCAAGCTTTATGGAGTCCCATCCAGCAGTTGGTGTTCTAGGAGTGTGCATATTAATTTCTAAAAAATCAGCCTTACCGTCATCTCTAAAAATAAAATCTTTAAAATTGTTGCTCCAAATTGAAGAATCGTTCTTATATCTTTTAAAAGTCTTCCACAACGCTAGCCATTGCATTTCTATTTTTTGACCTTTTTTCAAACTTTCTACTTTACTTAATTGATTAACAAAATTTGTACTTATTATCTCGTCTGCATCTAAGCAAATAAAATGTGTTCCACCATATTGTCTTCCTATTTCTAAAAGATTTCTTCTAATAGTTAGTTCCGGCCATCCGTAATTTACTACTTCCTCACTGCTAAAAACCTCTGCACCAAGCTTTTTTGCTATATAAGCTGAATCGTCTGATGATCTATCATCAATACAAATTACATTATCTGAAACTGCCATTGCAGATTTTATAGCACTAGGAATTACAAATTGTTCATTTTTAAAAGGAATAAGTGTTATTAATTTAATATATTCTCCCCACAGACTAATAATAGAATATTTTAAAATTGAAAACTAAAGTTATAATAGTATATTAAAAAAATTTATGAAAATTGCAGTTCTAATATATGGACAACCTAGGTTATTAAACGAAGGATTTTCTTACTTATCAAAATTTTTTGATGGTTTAAAAGTTGATTACTTTGTTCATCTATGGGGTAATGAATCAGACTTGGAAAAGGTTAACAGTATATATAATCCAAAAAAAATTATTGTAGAAAAACAGATTGAAGATCTAGTAAAAGGGTTCTCAACTGAATTTGAAAAATATTCAAAAACTGACAAAACTGTACAAGTTACGCTTTCACCTCTTTATTCAATGATGAAAGCTGGGGAATTGCTTGAAAATGATAAAGAAACTTATGATGCAGTTGTTCTGACAAGAACAGATGTAGCTGCTTTTGGTGATCCATTTTTAGAAATACTTAAAGAAAATAATGACAAAGATACAGCATATATTAATTATATGGACGGTAAGATTTGGGAAATATCGAAGTTAAAAAAATTATATAAAAACAAAAAAGCTGTTGATACAAAATTTATATACTCTTCAAAAGATGTGATTATTAAACTTACAAAAATATTTAAAAATTTAGATAAGTTGGTATCAAAGAATGGAATTTATTTTTGCCATCATAGGCTTTTTTATTTTACACTATCTAGAAATGTGCGAAAAATGAAGTTAATCAAGCTACATAATAATGATAAGTTTCATGGATGGCATTGGATTAGAAAAAGTGATGAAGGTATTTATTTAGCTAGATAAACAATATAGAAAGATTTATTTGTTTTAACAATCATAAATAAGGTAATTTTATTTATTAAATAAAATCAATATTTCATTTATTTTATTGGTAATTAAATTTGCTCCAGCCAATGTAAGATGATTAGAGTCTGAATAAAATAACTCATTACCGGTTGAGGCATAGCAAAGATTAGTTTCCTCTATATTGCAAAATATTGTTGATGAGGAGATAAAATTATTATCGGTTAAGCTCAAATTATTAAAAAAATTCTTTGTATCAATCATTCTTTCTGACCACATATTTAATTCAATAGTTATTGATTCTCCCCAATTTGTTTTTTTATACAGATAACTATCTGCAACTGAAAAATTGTATGTCGGAATAGGCTCAATTATTAAAAATTTATATGCATTTTTTGATATTCTTTCTAATCTTTTTGAAAAAATATTTACATAATCACAATCAGTACACTTAATTTCATTTTTGCCTTTTCCTGTAAGCCAAGTATCAAATCTTCCAAAAGCTATGACAATATCCTTTTCTTTGTCAATAATATTTATAAATTCGTCAAAAAACTCATTACTACAATATTCAACAAAACCAACTGTGTCGCTTTGCTGGGACAAAAGACACCTGCCAGCTGTATTGGTAATAAAAACAAGATTGTACTTTTGCTGTGCGCTTTTAAGATTTTTCAAAAAAGAAACTGATAAAGCATTAGTTTGTGAATCTCCAACAAGATAAATAGTGCTATTAGATTCAGTATCAGTGTCATACCATTTACAATAAGATCCAGTTAGTAATTTATTATCACAATTTTTATTTTTAAAAAGATAGTTTATATTTTCATATGTTGATGGATAAATATTTGGATTGTTTGAGTAAAATAAAACATCTTCAGGAACATAATCATATCTTTTTTTAAATCCATCAGAACTGTTTGAAAGAAATACAAATAGGAAGAAAATTGATAAACTTCCTAAAATATATAAAAATAGTATCCGTATTTTATTTTTTTGAAAATAAATTTCAATATATTTCCAATTCAAATAAGAGAAAAATACTAGCGTTAAAAAAAGTAGTGGAGTCGAAATATTTTTGTCTATATAGAAATACCTTTGTTGAAATAATCTAAAAAATGCAAACATAGGTTGGTGAAATAAGTAGATGGAGTATGATGAAATACCTATAGCCTTAAAGTAACTGCTGCTTAAGAACTTATATGTTAAATTATCTACAGATGATGCCAAAACCATTCCTGAGCCTAAAACACCAACTAACCGGGGTTCTAAAGAGTTTAAAGTTAACATTGAATCATCAAAATAGATAAAAGAAAAAAAGATTAATAAAATACCAACAAAGTTAAGGTATTTTATTTGGAATTTGTGATGAACAATCATTATTAAAGCTCCAAAAATTAGTTCCCAAGCTCTGAACTGAATTTGATAAAACTTAATTAATTCACTTGTTGTAGAATTTAAATAAATAGAAAATAAAAATATTATTAATAAAACATATCCAAATTTTTTCTTAAAGAATTTAAAAATTAATACACATATAAGTGGAAACACAATATAAAACTGCTCTTCTATAGCTAGGCTCCATGTATGAAGTAACGGCATTACCTTTGTAGGTTCTGCATTGTAAAAATCTAAATTTTGGAAATAATAATTTGAGTAAAATAATATTGAAGCAGAGATAGATCTAGAAAATTCCAACATAGCCCGTGGGGTAAGCAGCCAATAAGATAGAGGTAAAGAAAGTAAAACCGTTGAGAAAAGTGCTGGTATTATCCTTCTTACTCTTCTCATATAAAAATTCTTAAATGAAAAGTTATTTTCATTTAGTTCAGAAATAATAATATTTGAGATTAGAAAACCAGAAACAACAAAGAAAACATCGACACCTAGCCAACCACCTTTAAACATCTTTATTTCAGCGTGGTAAAGCACTACTCCAAGCACAGCCAGAGCTCTTAACCCATTTATATCTTTTCGATAAGAAACTCTCGAAATATTTTTTATATCAAGAAGATTTACAAAATAGAACTTTCTAATAAGATTCATTACTTTATATTACAATATTTACCCAAGGCATTCTTGATGGTTGCTTTATTGATGGTTTAAATACTAGAAATACACATTAAAAAAAATACCTTCAATATAAAAGGAAGATGATGCCAACTGATTAAGAATTTTTTTGTGCAACTATAATTTTTCTATCATAAAAGCTAACATCATATCCCCTAAGACTTCTAATCCAAAATTTTTCAGTTCTTGGATAATGAAGTCTAAATTTTTCCAGCTTTGAATTAGCAATTGGTTCATTTAAATACAAAATCGACCCTTTTTCTAGAATATTATTTAAATTATTTAATACTTTTTTTGTGTAGGTAGTATTTAGGTGTTGAAAAACAGCAAAAGTAGTTACTAGATAGATATCTTTTTCCAATTTAGATATTTCTTTGTCTGCAAATCCATTCAGATATTGGATATTTTTATTTTTACCATAAATTTTTTTAGATATATTTATAGCCGCTGAGGAAGGTTCGATAGCAAAAATTGACGTTAACGCCGGATAATTTAATGAAACATAATTTACAAACCAGCCTGTTCCTGAACCAATATCAATAAGGTTAGTAACTTGTTTTTCATTATCTAAAAAATACCCCACACTATTTTTAAATTCATAAACGTTGTTCCAAATGCCATTTTTTGATTCTGTATGTTCAGTTTTTAAATTGTGTATTTTAATCTCTCTATTTAGTGCTTCTGTTTTAGAGTATTCACTATTATGGCTGAAGTAAGATTGCTTAGAATTTAATTCTTTTAAAGAACGAGTTTTTAAGTATTTTAAATAATTTTTAATATTAGATTTTACTTTAATAGGTATATAAGATTTGATTTTTTTAATCATATGCCTCTTAGTTTATAAAATATTAATAATTTAAGTGATATTATTATCTTAATTAAATAGAAATTAAAAATGAACAGAAAAAATCATGAAAAGTGGTGGTCAGAAAATCTATTTTCTGGAAAAACCGAGTATATTCATAATGGAAATACAGTAAAAATGCCGAGTATTGAAGAATTTTCTAAATCTTGGATGGGTTCAATATATGAAAAAGACAGAAAAAAAGTAAGAAAAAACTTTAAAAATTATAAAAGCCTACTTGATGTAGGTTGTGGAGGTTCACCTGAATTTTATGGAATTCAAAATTACAAAAATCTCAAATACACTGGTTTAGATATAACTCCAGAAATGGTCGAGTACAATTTGAAGAAAGGTATCAATTGTGTTGTTGGATCAGCTAATGATATACCTTTTGATGATTCATCTTTCGATGTTGTTCATTCTAGGCATGTTATCGAACATATGGAAGATTTCAAAAAACCACTAGAAGAAATGATTAGGGTAGCAAAGTATTTAGTTTTAATCCCTTTTTTTATTGAGCCTCTTGAATCAGGAGAAAGTATTAAACATCTTACAGATGAGGAGACTGAATTTGAAATTTATCACAATCAGTATAGCAAAACAGACATATCTAAAGTTCTAAATTTAAATAAGAAAGTAAAAAGTTTTAAATTTTCTAAACTTCAAGGCCAGTCAACTAGTTTATTGAAGATTAAACTTGCAAAATAAATTTTTTTCAACATATCTTAAAATATTTATTTCATAACAAAAATGATAGAAACTAAGCGTAGTAAAAATAAGCAGGAAATTAATTATTTTTTTGTTACATATGGCGACAAAAATTACTCAATTCAAAGAAAAAGAATCAAATTTCAAGCAAAGAAATTTAAGTTATTTAAGAAAATTTTTGTTTATAAAAATAGTTTATTAGATGAAAATTTTAAGAATCGCTTTTCTGTACTTTTAGAAAATCCTAAAGGAGGTGGTTTTTGGATCTGGAAATCGCAAATTATCCTTCAAAGTCTAGAAAAAATGAATGAAAACGACATATTGATATACGTAGATTCAGGTTCAACATTAAATTTAAAAGGTAAAAAAAGATTAATTGAGTATTTTGAAATGCTAAATAATTCAAGTGAAAGTATATTTCTTTTTAGATTGCCTGGAATTTTAGAAAAAAACTGGACTACAAATCAAGTATTTAATTACTTTGGTGTTTCAAATAACAAAGATATTACTAACACAGTTCAATTCATGGGTGGTGTATTGTTAGTAAAAAATAATAAGACATCTAAAATATTCTTTACAAATTTTCAGAAAGTTGTTGAAAGTGACAACAATTTAATTACTGATTACTATCAAAAAAATCAAAGTGAGTATTTTAACACTTGTAGGCATGATCAAAGCATACTGAGCGTAATGGGGAAAATTAATGGATGCCTTGCAATAGATGATGAATCATTTTATTTTAACAACCCAGAAGATCAATACTCCTGGCCAATTTTGACTGTTAGAGATAATGTATACAATAATTGGCAAAAATTAAAATTTTATATTTTATATCCTTTAAACATAAAAAAGATAATTTATTTTAAAGCTAAACCATTTTATTTTAAAAATAAATCAACTGTATACAGCAAAATTTATAACAACTATTTATCTAAGTTGAAATTTAAAAAAATAAATTAGTACATTCTATTTTATTAAACACTAAATACACACTTTGTTGATTAATATATAATTCTTCATATGGGATTATTCAAAAATTATGACAAATTTCTAAAAAATATTTATAGTCAAAACGGTGAAGATGGAGTTATTAACGAAATTTTAAACGAGCTTCAAATAAGTGACGGTACATGTATAGAATTTGGAGCATCTAAGGGGAAAGACAATAGTAACACTTTTTCACTTGTAGAAAAAGGGTGGAGAGCATTATACATTGAGTCTGATAAAGAAAAGTTTGTTGAGCTTACTGAAACAACTAAAAACTACCCATATGTAACACTTGCAAATAAATTTGTATCCAGCAAAAAAGGTTTGGATGATTTGAACTCAATTATTTTTGAAAATAATTTTGATCCAAATTGTGTTGTTTTATCTATAGATATTGACTCTGAAGATTTAAGAGTATGGGAAGTATTTAAAGGCACTCCTAGTATTGTAGTAATTGAAATAAACTCGAGTATTAAGCCGGGAATCTTAAATTATCATTTAGATAAATATGTAGGAAACTCATTTTCTTCAACTTGTATAACTGCTAAGAAAAAAGGGTATGTGCTCTTGTGCCATACTGGTAATTTAATTTTTCTCAGAAAAGATTTACTCAGATTTTCTAGATTAAGTAAATTTTATATCTATGCACCTAGATTACTTTACAAACGAAATTGGATAGAAAAGAGCTATATTGAAGAGTATTTAGTGTATAAATACAATAAATATATTAAAAAATATCTACATTAAGTTATGTATAAAACTGTTGGTAGAAATTAAATTTTTTAGATTTTCCTACACTCTTAAAAGAAGATAAAACTAACTTTTCACAAACTAAATTTAACCTTTATAAGCTTTAATTTTAATTATTTTATCATTTTTAAATTCAAACGTATCTATGACATCAATGACATTATCTTCTTCTAAAAATACTTTTATTTTAGCAAATGCATTGTTCTCGCTAAAACCTAGATCGGTAATAAGTGCTCGAACCTTAGGAAAATTCTTAAATATATTATTATTTTCTTGCAATACTTCTTCTATACCAACAAAGGAATTTTCCCAATCTTCTAAGATTACAGAATCGTCAAATAATCGTCTTAAATCATCAATGTTATGATTATTCCAATAATCAAAATACAAATTTACTATAGATTTCATTTACTAATCTCCATATATACATAGTAAATAAATATATCAGATTTCTCAAAAAACAATAATATATAATAAGAATCAAAGAAACTAAGACTAAAACAATTAGAAGGGTGTTAATGATTATTTTATGGCCGATTGCCGGTAAAGGGGTTCGCTTTAAAAAACATTACAAAGAGCTTAAGCCATTTATAAAAATTAAAGGAAAAACCTTAATAGAATATTCAATTTCTTCTTTAGATATTTCTGGTTCTCATTTTGTAATAGCAAACAAATTAAAACCAAAATATAAAGAGTTGCTTTTTAGCATCGCAGATAAATACAAATTGGATATGAAAATAATTGAGCTTAATACAGAAACTAAAGGTCAAGCAGAAACTAGTTTATTAGGATTAAAAGAAACAGGACTTCATGGAAATGAGGAGTTAATTATTGCTAACTCTGATCAATTTACACCTTGGAATTCAAGAAATTTTGTAGAAAGTACAAAAAGTAAAAATTTAAGTGGTCTCGTAACTACTTACCAACATCAAAAATTTAAAATTGGAGACTCTTCACCTTATTCTCATGTAAAACTAGATAGTAATTACTGCGCTACAGAATTCGCAGAAAAAATTGCCATATCGCAAAATTCTCTAAATGGTATATTTTATTGGAAAAGCGCAGACTTGTTTGACTATAGCGCTAAAAAACTTATCCAATCCAGTTCGAATGGTGAAAAATGGATATCTTTAACATTTAATTATCTTATTGAGGATGGGTATAAAATAAAAACTTTTAAAATGAATGAAAATGAATTTTACTCACTTGGAACACCTGAGGATTTAGTGAATAATAAAGAGTTTCTACGCTAGTATATCAATATGTCGATTTCATACTCTAATGATTTAAAAGATGCTGTACGGGCAGTTGAATTAGGTATTCCTGTGGTTTTAGTAGACAGAGAAGATAGAGAATTTGAAGGTGACTTAGTTCTTGCTGCTGAAAAAGTTAATTTTTACAATTTACAATTTTTGTTTTTACACGGTAGAGGATTAATGTGTCTTCCATGTAATCAGGAAAAGTTAGATCAATTTGAAATACCATTACAGAATTCAAATGGAAATGATTCGTTTGCCACCCCCTTTGCAACTGGAATAGATGCTGCAAATGGTGTGACAACTGGTATGTCACTTGATGACAGGCTTGTAACAATAAAAACATTTACTTCTAATGATGGAAAGCCTGAAGAGTTGTCTCAACCTGGTCACTTATTTCCATTAAGGGCATCTAAAAACTTACTTCAAGACAGGCAAGGCCACACTGAAGGCACTGTCGAATTAATGAGACTAGCAGGATTAGAAGAAGTTGGAATAATAATTGAGATGATGGATTGGCAAGGTCAAATGGTAAAAGGAGAAGGGCTAGAAAAATTTGCTAGACTTTATAATTTGCCTTTTATATCTATTGATCAAATAAAAAATGCAATTTATAACTAGAGCTTATAATTCACTTACAATTAACAAATTTAATTTATCCACTGTTATCAAAGAAAGTAACGATAGTAAATTACTCGATGAAATAAATTATTATAAAAACCTTCCAACTAATTTAAAAATTTTTTTTCCAAGATATATTAATGAAGGAACTTCGAGCTCGAAGCCTTATAAGTTGGAATTAGAGCATTTTGCATACGATAATCTAGGAAACAAAATGATTAAAGACAAATTCGTTAAAGAAGAATGGGAGCATATTTTTGAATTTATTTTCAACTATATTGATATTTACAAAAAGGAAAAAAAAATTAACTCCACGACCTCAGATTTCAACAGAATGCTGTTAGACAAGACAAAAAATGAATACTTAAAACTTTACAATAGTAATGATTTTTTTAATAAATTTTGTAAATACGAAAGTGTTATTTTAGACAACAAGCCATTATTAAATTTTTCTGCCTTGTGGGAAGAGTTAGAAGGAAAATTAAAGAGCTTAAAAACACCTAATGACTTTTATTACTTTCATGGGGATTTGTGTTTTAGCAATATTCTCTATTCGATTAGCCCAATAAATTCTATAGTTAATCTAAAATTTATAGATCCTAGAGGGAAGTACGGATTGAAGAAGTTTTTTGGGGATTTTTATTATGACCTTGCTAAGTTAAGTCACTCTACAAACGGAGGTTATGAATATCTCATATATGATCAATTTGAATTAAATATTATTGAAAATAAAGTTGATTTAAGATATAAAAACACCAATAAAAATCCTATTGATGAAATATTTAAAAATAAAACAAGGTAAAAAAATTATAATCTAAATCTTATTAGGTTAATTGAAGGATTAATTTTTATTGGAATGTGTGCAAGGCATTACGATGACGAAAAGAGGCAAAAGGCTATGTATGTAATTGGATTGAAACTACTTAATGAGTATTATGAAAAAATATAAGTTTTGTTTTGACCTTGATGGAACTATCTGTGAAAACAAGATAGAAGATCAAAAATACCAAGATCTTATGCCTCTAAAAGGTGCTGTTGAAACAATACAAAAACTAAAAGAAGAAGGACATTATATAATCATATTCACAGCCAGAAATATGATTACTTATAACAATAACTTAGGGAAAATTATTGCAAATCAATCTAAAGTTGTAATTGAGTGGCTTGAAAAATTTAAAATACCATATGATGAAATTCATTTTGGTAAACCAGTTGCTGATTTTTATATAGACGACAAGGGCTATAAACTAGAAAACTGGGACAATTTTTTTGAAGACTTACAGGTATAATATTACCTGATGAAAGAATTTTACTTTGATACAGCAAATTTAGAGTTTATAAAAAAAACTTCTGATCAATTATTAAATAAAATAGATAGAAAATTAATCAAGGGTGTAACAACCAATCCAAATGCCTTTAGTAAAATTGACCAATACAGTCTTTATCAGTGGATCGAAACTGCTCATGAAATAAGTAATTTTATCTATGAACTTAGGGATGATAAAGATGGTGAAATACATATTCAATTACCTTATTCAAAATTTGATATTGACAATGCTATTAAGTTTGCAGAATACATATCTGAACTGCCAAAAGATAAAGTAAAAGTTGGAATGAAAATACCACCTTTTAATAAAATTTTAAAATTTGCAGATGAACTAAATAAAAGAGTACTAACAAATGTGACGGGTGTTTCTGACCACGCAACTGCAATGAAATGTATATCATATGGTGTTAATTATGTAAGTATCATCCCAGGAAGAATGGAAGAAGTTGGTATTGATGCATTGTCATTAATGTCATACTTATTTTCATCAGAACATAAATCAACAAAAATTATAAGTGGAAGTATGAGAACTTTGGATCAGTTGACATATACTTTCCAACTAAATACAGTTCCAACAATTGGCGAAAGAGTGTGGCCATTAATTTTGGAAGATAATAATTTAGAAAAAATATTAGATATAGACTATTCTCAACCTTTTGCTACAGATGAATTTTCTCCAAATATTGATAATAAATCAATTGAACTTTCATCTGATTTTTTCACTCAAATGGATGAGCTTGGAAAGATCGCAAGAGAAGACTTAGAAAAATTTTAAATTTGTAAATATATCTATTCTGAATAAAAATGATGTAATAAATTTATCTTTCAGAACAAGTGAGCACACTAGAGGTTGTTTATTTGTTGTTTCTTGCCTTGTTTTCAGATCAATTTTATAAGTTGACTAACAAAGTCTCTAGAAGGACTGTAGGTAGTTTCTATTTTTGGGTAACTAAAATTTACTGTCTTTAAATACTTAATTATTTTTAACTTATCGTAATTTGATAAAATAACATTTTTATTTAAATAATTAATATTTTCAACAACATCTCTCCAAATAACAGTATTTTGATTAACTATAGAACACTCCTCTGCAATTGACCCTCCATCAGTAATTACTGCTTTGGAGTTGATCATTTCACTCAAAAATTGTTTGTGTGGTACAAGTTCTTTTAATTCAACTTCACTTTCTATTAGCTTTTTCAACAGCATATTTTTCTTAAGAGCTCTCATAGTTATGTCGTGGCAAAACCATTGAATTTTATGAAACTTATTAATAGAAGCAATATCAATTAAAAGACTTACCAATTCTTTTAATTTTTTTTTATTATAAATATTTTCTGTACGATGAATTGTTACAGTCAGTACATTTTTTTTATCAATTTTTATTTCATTTAAATTTTCTTTAACAACGTCGTATATTGTGTTTCTTTTAAGTACGATAATCTTCTTTCTGTCAATATTTTTTATGTTGTCTAGATATTCTTCTCCATCTACTGAAACAATGTTTGAATATTTTGTAACTATATTTCTTACAATTTCCTCAGGAAAAGGCTTCAGCCAATTATTTGATCGATACCCTGATTCAATATGAATTGTATTTAAATTGTTACGTTTTGAATAAATTAACCCTAAAAGAGTGCTTATCGTATCACCATGAACAAGACAATATTTCAAATCTGGATCAAGATCTACTTTGTGTTTAGAAATTACAATTTTTATAAACCATGAAATCATTGAAGTTATCTTTGATATATTTTTTGTATTTTTGGTTAATTTAATATATTTGTAGTTGCTAGCAAAAGATTCGAGCTCTCTTGAGGTTAATTCTTTGTGTTGCCCAGTATCAATAATTGTCAATTCAAATCCATTTTTGACTAAATTAGATAATATAAATTTAGATTTTATAAATTGAGCTTTTGTACCTAAAACATACGCTATTTTTTTTTCTTGTTGCATTATTTATTTGATTTCAATATTTTTTATATATCTCTAATTATTCTTGCTGGATTGCCATATACTAATTTTCCTACAGGGACATCCTTAGTTACAACACTGCCAGCACCAATAAGACAATTTTTCATTATTTTGACACCACATATTATTGTGCTGTTTGCACCTATTGAAACATAATCTTCGACTGAAGTTTTAATTATTCTGGCCTCATCCCAACCATCGACTTTTGGAAACAAATCATTTGTAAATACTACAGAAGGACCTATGAAAACATTTCTTCCAATATCAACACCTTTATAGATTGATACATTGTTCTGTATTTTAGAATTATCACCAATTACAACACCCTCGTCGACATACACATTTTGTCCAATGGTTACATTTGAACCAATAATTGCATTTTCTCTAATATGGGTGAAGTGCCAAATTTTTGTATTGTCCCCAATTATTGAATTATTGTCTACCAATGCAGTATCGTGCTTAAAATAATTCATATTCAAATAATATCATCGAAGGTTAGAATTGTGAGCACGTTTTTGTAGTAGTTTTTATTAATTTAGAAAAAAATTATACATAGCTGTTGACGAATTCTAATTTATAATCCTTTAAATTTAATATTATTAGTGATCAAAGGAGGTTCAAACTGCTAAACCCATAATTTTATAAAATCAGAAAATTTTGGTGTTTGGCCATAAAAAGGATCAATTTCTCTATCCTGTTCAGTTGATTCAATCCTGTTACCACTTAATAAATTTTCAATTAAATCTGTAGTAAGTTTGTTTGATAAAACAATATTTTTTAAATGAAGATCTTTTAATCCCTTGGGTTGCTCCTGAAAAGTAGACATTAAAGCTATATTTCCATTGTCTATACCTTCTGTAATATGAAGAATCGAGGAGCCCATATTTGAAAAATCTTTAAAATAGTAAGACCAGAATAGACCATGAACATTTCTATAGTTAGGAACAATACCCCCATGAATATTTAGAAAATATTTTGTTTCATAGTCTATTAAAGGTTTTTTAATAATTGACGTTCCTCTTACGATAATTAAATCAGGTTTGAAATTACATATATTTTCATAAACTTCAGGACTATTTATGTTATTAGTCAATAAAATATCCTCTTGGAGAAAAAAGTCGGAAACTATCTCCAAATTTTTTTTCAAATATTTATTAATAATTTTTTTATATAAAACTAAAGATAAAACATCCAATGGGAAGAATAATTTCCCAAGTAAACTTAAATCAACAAATTTTTTTTTAATTAATTTTTTTTTGTTAGAGTTGTTTTTTTCAACACAAACTAATAGTTCCAAATTGTATTTTTTAATCGTATTTAAAAATATTTGATTTGAAATCTCATCAGAACATAAAAAAGCAACTTTCAATTTAAATTACCCATTTTTATAAATTTTATCTGATTTTTTTTAAGTTCTTCAATTAAGTTTTCGAATTCGTCTTGAATAAAATTTATGATGAGTGGGTGGTCATAAACAACAAAAGAATTTGTATTAGAATTTAAAATCTCACTTAAAAGATTTTCTTTAATTTTTTTTGGATCCAATCCTTTTGAAAGGAAATATTCAAAATATCCTGTGCCGTTTTTGCCAGCCAAATTTACATTAATATTTTTAAAATTCTTAAATATTTCTTTTTTTTCTTCTTCACTGCTTTCATCTCGAAAAGAATATGTGTCCGAAATATAATTAAAATTATTAGCTTCTAGTACTCGGCAAATTAACTTATTGGATATCATTCCAGGCGATGTAAAGCCTGATAATGAAATATTAAATTTTTTTGCCTTGTCTACTCCATAATCAATCTCTTGTTCAAGTCTATTTAGATTAAAATCACTTCCGTTTACTTGCCAAGTGCCGTGATTTTTACCTCCATGCAAACCAATTTCATTATTTGAATTAGCTAAAGATTTTATTTCTTTCTTGTAATTCCCCAGCTTTGGATTTAACAATACTGTAATTATATAATTCTTAATACCCAACTTTGTAAATGTAGAAAGTTTATAACTAGTTCCATCATCAGATTTATTTTTTCTTTTTAAAACTTCTTGTCTGTCGATAGATTTTCCAAAGTTCATAAAAAAAGTAAATTCAACATTATGTCTATTTGAAATATCTATAAGTTTAGGTATTCCACTTTTAATACAAGTTAATGTATCAACATCAAATCTAAAGGAAACTGTTTTCATATAATTGATATTAGTTTTATGACCCAGTTTTCAACACAGTTTTCTTTTTTATAAGTTACTTGATCAAAAGTATTACAAATATTAGTGGCCAAAGTTAGAATCGAACTGCCAACCACTTGTTTTTTAAATAGGATCTGGGTCTGGCCTGAGTCAAGATCAATATTTTTATTTAGTCCATAAATTTAGAAAATATTTAAAGAACTCATATTAACTTTATATAACATAATTTATAAAATGTTGCTAATAATTGATATGCTACTATAAAAATATAGTGAAATATAAAAGTTCTCAATGGACACCGCTAGCAAATAAAAAAAAATTAAGTAGATACGAAAAGTTCTGTGAAAAAGCTGGTAAAAAGCCAAGGTTATTGAAAAATTTCAGATCAAATCCTGACTTTGGATTTATTGTAGAAAATGTAAGTCGTGAGAGAGGTCAAGATTATTTACAAAGAATAGTTAACCATAAATATTTTGATGAAAGCCAAATAACTCATGTAAAAAAGAATGACCTAGTTGGAAATCCAAATTTAGAAAGGTACAAGATGCCTTTTGGTGAAATATCACCAAATACATTGAGGTATTTTTTAAACGCTTTAAATATTTATAATTTTACTAAAAATGATTCCATAAAAAATGTTGTCGAAGTTGGTGGTGGATATGGAGGTTTAGGGAGAGTATTGAGTTGTTTTATTTCTTTTTGCAGCTATACAATTTTTGATCTTCAGTCAGTGAATAAACTCCAAAAAAGTTACATTGATAACTATCAAAATATTGCAGATAAATTTTCTTATGAATCAGAACCAAGAAAAAGTCTAAATTCCGATTTATTTATAAGTAACTATGCATTTTCAGAACTTGGAGAAGAGCTACAGAAATTATATTATGAAAATTTAATTCTTAAATGCAAAAAAGCATATCTAATTCTCAACAGAGGAAAAGTTTCTAGAGAGGTATTTTTAAATATGGCTAAGGATGATTTCAACATTGAAATAAAAAAAGAATATGATCTTCATAGACCTAATGGCGAAATTTATTATACAAAGCTTACAAAGAAAAATTAAAAATTAGAAAGAGTTTCAAATTTTAATGCTATATTTTTAAGAAATAATTTTTAGAAACTAAGAAATGATTTATTTAATATTTGAAAGAAAGGTAAATAATGGAAAATTACAAAATACCTTGCGTAATTGTTCACAGAGGCTTTAAGCCATATTTGAAATTTAACTTGGAAATTACATCTAAAAATAACAAAATATTTTTAATAGGTGATTCAAGTGTTAGTAATTTAGCTTCTATAAGTGAAAACATAGAATTTATTGATATAGGAGATTACGAAAGAAGAGAAAGAATTTTAGAACTTAGAAAAAATTTTGTTAACTACAATACCCAGTCAGAAGATATCGAGTGGATGAACTACGAGAGGGTATTTATTATGCAAGATTTTATGTTGGAGAGAGATTATAAACAAATTTTTCATCTAGATAGCGACAATATATTACTTAAAAATATTAATGCTTTTAAATTTAAAAATCGTATTGCTTACTGTATACCATCATTTCAAGACAATTATCGTATGGATAGCTCAATACATTGTGGGCTTCTAGACAATAAATTTTTTACCGAATTTGAAAAACTATATATTGATTTATATATAAATAAGAACCAATTCCACTTAATTGAGAAAAAGATAAATTATCACACAATAAATGATGTCAGAGGTGGAATTACTGATATGACTTTATACTATTTACTTCACAAGCAAAAGAAAATTAGTCCGCAAAATTTAATGCAGCCTTTCAAAAGCAAAGATGATGAAGAGTTTATATTTATTAATAACTTAAATTTAGCTGAAGGATTTTATGATTTAAACAATTTTAAAATGAGAAGAAAAAAAATTAAACTATACAATGGAAACTCTGTATATGATTTAATTAAATCTAAGAAAATTAAAATAGCAAATATTCACTTCCAAGGGTCATCAAAAAACCATTTAAATAGATATTCAAAATATAGATTGAAATACTAAAAATTATTTATACAAATTTTTTTGTTAATTGGTGGCCAGAGGCAGAATCGAACTGCCGACCCCTTGTTTTTCAGACAAGTGCTCTACCGACTGAGCTATCTGGCCTTAAAGCGGGGACGACGGGATTCGAACCCGCGACCTCCTGCGTGACAGGCAGGCGTGAACTCCAGACTTCACCACGCCCCCGTAAATTATGAGTATAACTTAAAATAAATTAAACAGTTTATTAAATTACCTAATATCATATAAGTAGTGAAATTAAAAAATATACTTAAATATTTAATCAGATTTTTGTTTTTACAGACGTTGATTAGTTTTGTGACTATTTGGTACTTTGATAATTTTATATTTACAAGTGCTGAGCATAAATTTGAAATTTATTTAAATTTAATTGAGGATCGATCTAGATTTTATAGTTTCATACCTCTTAGCTGGATAACCATCGATGCATTAATTGTTTTTTTAATAACTCTATTTTTGATTATCTTGTACGCAACTAAATTTTATACATATGTAAATGAATTAGATTTTTCTTACGAAAACAAATTTATTGATGATTACCTAATGCTGTATTTAATGTGGAATAGCTTTATTTTTTCTTCACTATATGTATTCAGAGTTTCTGGACTATCTAGAGCAAATCTAATAATTTTTTCTTTTATTGTGCCTTTGATATTACTTATTTTTAGAAATAGTGAAATTATTTCACTTCTTTTAGGAAGGTCTATAACAAAAGAAAATTTTATAGCATTTAATTTAGACGAACTTTCAAATTTTTTAAATTTAAGAATAATTGCATATCGAAATCAAAAACAACTAATTAATTGTGATGAAATTAATTTAACTACGGTTGTGCAAGAAGAGGTGAATAAACTTAACAAATCAATAAATCTAAATTTAATAATTCTAAGGCTAAAAGATACAGAAAGGCTTAAAAGTAGCTTGGAAAACTATTTAATTAACTTGAATAAAAAAGTATTAATAATTTCTGACAACAAGCTTGAATTTGGAAAAAACTTTATATTTAGAGCTGCCAACATTGATTCTAAATATCTCTATTACTTTAATAATGACATACAGTATGGAGCAAAATTTATATTAAAAAGAGTTTTAGATATCATAATTTCAACACTTTTATTGATATTTCTCCTTCCGATATTGCTAATTATTTCTTTATTAATAATATATTACGGTTCTATGCCATTTCTTATAAAACAATCAAGGGTTGGCCTACATGGTAAAAAATTTAAAATGTATAAGTTTAAAACAATGTTTAATGACTCTCACCATAAAAGGAAAGACTTAAAAGAGCTTAACAAAAAAGAAGGCCCACTTTTTAAACTTGATGAAGATCCTAGGATAATTAAAAATCTAAGTTTTTTAAGAAAATACAGTCTAGACGAACTTCCACAATTGTTTAATGTAATAAAAGGTGAAATGTCCCTTGTTGGGCCTAGGCCTTTGTTTGAAGAAGATAGCGAGTATTTTGATAAAAATTATATGAGAAGATTAAATGTTTTACCAGGCATGACAGGGCTTTTACAAATTAATGAGAGAAATACTGATGACTTTGAAGTTTGGTACAAATATGATATTGAGTATATTGAAAATTGGAATTTATATTTAGACATAAAAATACTTTTTAAAACATTTGGTGCTATAAAACGTGATAATACCTCTGGTAAATAACTTAAGTGCTATGAAAAGTAGATTGGTCAATTTAAAAAATATTTTTCTTCAAAATAAATTGTCATTTTTAAATTTTTTAATTTTGCTTATTGGTATTTTTTGGTTGAAAGAAATCAATTACCTTTTCTATAACACCTTGCAAAGTCCTGATATAGATAAGTATATTGTTTATTTTGATCATTTTTTTAACAACCAAACAACTAATAAAGAGCACGGGTTAATGTATTACTATTTACACTCTCTAAATTATTCTTTTTTGTATTCCGATTTAAATAATTTTGATTTCTTTATTCATAAATCAATTCAACAGGTAAATTTTTATATTTTTATATTCGGACTTTTTGGATACTATTTTTTACTCAGATACTTAAATTTTTCATTAAATGTTATTTTTCTAACTTTATTGTTTATTAACTTTTTTCCTCCGTCTATTTCAATGCGCTTGGTTTACAAACCTGAAATATTAGCATTTGCATTGTTGCCTTGGATAATCTATTTGCTTGAACAATTTTTGAAATCAAGAAATATTGCAAATCTATTTATATCTATTCCAATGATTGTCACGGCGCTTACAATTAAAGGAAATGTGCTAGTAATTATTGCAATTTATTTATTTTTCAGCTATTTTAAGATCTTCTTTATTGCTCCAAAAAAATATTTGGCTTTATTATTTTTAATTAGCTTAATGTCTTTTACTGCTTTGAGTTTAGAAAATAACATCGCTAACGGAAAATCTATATTAGATATTCAGAGTGGTTCTACAATAGAAGAAAATTATAACTTTAAAGCTCCTTTTTCTGTAATTTACAAAACTGACATGTATGGACTTTTTTCAAGCCCAATTAAACATGATCATGCAGAATCTTTCTTTGGCATTACCTTACTTGAAACTAGCGGTGATTACTTTGACCTATATTGGGATAACGATGCATCGGGATTTTTTAAAAACAGAAGACAAATATTTTCGTTTGTTCAGTCTAATGAAATTAAAGGGCCAGAACTTAATCAAACAAGTTCCGGCTTTATTGTGTACCAGCAGAGAATGACGGATGTTTATTTATATGAAGCAGTTGGACTATTGATGTCAATATTTCTCTTTTACTCTTTGATAACTAGTATTATAAAAAAAACCAAATATAGAAAATTTTTACTTGCATCATTTTTAGGTATGGCCGTTTTATTATTCCACTCAATTACAGGGATACCAAAAAATAATTTTGATCCATTAGTAGGTGATACTTTTAAACCTTTATATTATTCTTTTGTATTAATTTTTAGCTTCTCTATTTTGATAGCAACCAAATTATCTGAAAAGTACAAAAATACTTTCAATCTAGCTATTTATCTCATATTAATTATTTTCATTTTAGGATTTCCAAAAAATGCTGAATTTGTGCCAGACATTAATATGATTCAAAAAATTCAATCATCTTTGTTTTGCCCTGTTGAAAAGATTGTATATTTAGATAGTCAAGATTTTAGTTCGGTTAATTGTGGGGTAAATAATATTTCCCAAAATATAAATATAGAAAGTAATTTGTATATAAATAAAATACAACATAAGCCTATTAACTTTTTATTTATTACTTTGAATCTTCTTACCGCTATTTATTTAGTTTTTAGAAAAAAACTATCGAAAAATAGAAGACTTGTCTCTATTGTTAAAGAGTAAATAGAGGACGCTGTAAAACACGAACACGACAATATAGTTTACAGAGTCATTTTTAAAAATATTTACAGCTATATAAGAAGAAAAAAGAACAAACTCATAATTTCTTTTATTCTTAATTAAATTAAATAAAAATAAAATTATTAAAATTGTCAATGGAACTAATCCAACAAATACAATTAATGACAACAAAGAAGAGTGTGGAAGCAAAAAAGATTCAGGATTATTAATCATAATTTCTCCATATAATTGACCGAAATTCATAGGCCCTGACCCGAATAATAATTCCATAAAAGTAGGGTTGTATCTTGTAAAGAACAGTCCCCACATTTCCGACCTATTGAGAAAAAACCCGACCATACTAAAAAAGCCAAATAAGCTGCTAAATATTGGGTTTGTTTCTTCTCCAGTATTTATTAGTCTTAAGTAGCTTGAGTAAATACTGTCATATTGAAAAACTGATGACTGAGAAATAATTGAATTGCTTGCAAATTCATACGAAGATCCGCTAAATATAAATACCAGAAATGATGTAAAAATAATAATTGTAAAAATAAGTAAATATTTATAATTCACTAAGTTTTTAAAAAACGTAATGTAGATGTAAATAAGTGTCACAAAAAACACAAGTACTATTGCAGTTTTGTTATCTGAAAAATAAAGTCCTAAAGAAGATGAAAAAATACCTAAATATTCTACGGATCTAATTTTTGCTCTTTTTATTATCCAAAATAATAAAACAATAAGGACTAAACCAAAAAACTCTCCAATAGTTTCAGAGCTTGGAAATATACCTCGCCGAGAAACTTTAACTCCAAATTCATCAAATGCAAAAGGTGTATTGGATTCGACTCCATATCTCTGAAGTCCCAAAAAGTAATAATTTAAAAAGCTTAATAATGGAACATTTGCACTAATTATTCCGAAAAACAATACAAGAAATGAACTTAAAGATAGGTTTTTAACAAATATATCTGGCTTGAAGTATTGTTTATTATCACTATAAAATTTATATAATCCTTTTAAAAGAAAAAATATAAATAGGACCCAATAAAAATTTGCATTAAATTCATAAACACTGCTTGTGAAACCTCTTAATTTTCCAACATTAAAAGAGAAGCTACCATTTGAATTAATCAACCACCAAATTGCGAGAAAAACATATATAACATTAAATTTTGAGTTACCTTCACCATTGAAGTAAGAAATAAATCCAAGATAAATAAATATAGTCGATAAAAGGGAAAAATTAAATCCGCTAAATATAAATGTAAACAAATAAATAAATGGAATATAATTAATTAATTTTTCTGATCGTTCCTCATATATGTCAATCAAGTTTTTTGAAATTAAAAAATAAGAGAAAAATATTAATAAATAAGAACTTAAATTAGTGAAATCAAATTCATATAGATTATTTTCATAAAAACGAGACTCTCCATAAATAGAGTATGCGAACAAATAACAAAGCATCAAAATTGAAAAATATTTATATTTATAACCTGATGCAAGTGGTTTTTTATTTTTTGGAACTAATGAAAAAATAAATACCCACAGTAATCCTTGAAATAATAAATTAATCAAAGAGTTAGTTCCAACAGATATAATAAATTGTGTCTCTAATTCTTTTTGCATTACAGTTAAGCCTGTAATCCTTCCAAAACATTGCATAGGAGATTTGTCATTTGGTCTGAAATAGTAATGATTTTGATAAATACTCTCGATATTATTTCCTATAAACTGAACAAGTGAAATTTTGCATGGATTAATTTCGTAAAATGATATATCCTCTTGGCTCACTTTAGAAATTGAATATTCATTTTGAATGTCAGTGTTAAACCACGGAAGTAAAATTAAAAATATAACAAAAAAATAAAAAAAGTTTTTCTTTTTAATCAATTTTGAAAATACTCTTTAATTTTTGGTTTTAAAAATGAAATAATGATTCCAAAAACTACTAAATAAAGAAACAACTCTTGTTGGAAAAGTTCTTCATTTTTTAAAGGTGAAAATCCCCAACCCCCAGACACATAGTGCTCACATTCAATAAAAGAGTTTACAAAAACTTTATTTCCTTCGGAATCAAATAGTTGCCTAGCAGGGTATCCTGGATCACTAACAAATACATAATTTGGGTCACTAGATATGTCGAGTTTTTGAAATCCTTCCGGATAATTACCACAAATTTGCTCTACTATTGACATTTATTGACCACTCAAATTCTAATTAATTAATATGAATACTTAAGTAATAAAAGGATTTAAGTGGGTCGGGTGGGAATCGAACCCACGACCTTGAGCTTAAAAGGCTCCTGCTCTGCCGATTGAGCTACCGACCCATTCAATTATTAAAGAATACTATAAATCTTACTTTTAAAGGAAAAATTAAATTAAGTTTTATTCCTCTTCAGAATTATTATTAACTTCTGTAGTTCCTGTAAATTTTGATTTTGTATCATTAATTATACTTTTTAATTCTGAGCTTATATTTTCAACTACTTTCTTCGAATCTTGTTTAAGTTCCTCATCACTAATAGTTGTCTCTAAAGTGTTAATGAGAGTTTTAAATATTTCTGTGGTACTTTCAACTGTTTTTTTAAAAGAGTCTTTTAAATCTTCAACCAAATCTTCTTCATCAATTTTAGATTTTACTTTTTTTGCGATATCAGTAACATCTTTATTAATTTCAGACCACTGATTTTCTTTACTCATCCTTAAATTATATATTTATAAGAGTTTAGACTTGTCTTTAAAACTTAAATTTGGGTTTCTCGTTAACCTTTGCTTTGCCCACCTAGCAGGTGCAATAAGTCGAAAAAACGGTGGAAGAAAAGGCCTTGTATACTTTAATAAATACAGATTAAAATTTAACAACGCCGTTTTAAATTTTGTTTCTTTGATACCATAAATTTTTTTAAATTCTGGTGGCAACGTATTGAAAGCTGTAAATGCAATAAAAGGCCATATTGGCTTAAT